>Ga0073934_10000779_pt1 | contig 84579 bp, 87 predicted proteins | sample LarsenN4metaG_FD_76834 | JGI IMG/M metagenome (GOLD analysis project Ga0073934, IMG submission 76834) | Hot spring sediment bacterial and archeal communities from British Columbia, Canada, to study Microbial Dark Matter (Phase II) - Larsen... ...
ATCCACGTCTTTAGCTGCCACTCCGTCGGCAAGACGTGGATGCCCGGCATAAAGCCGGGCATGACGAATATCTGCGAGGAAACGCCGCCCAATGGCTTTTCCACCCGCGAAATGCTAAGGCGCTCGCCGCATGACCGACCTGTCGCTCACCATCCTGCCCGAGGTGCCCGAAGACGCCGTCCAGATCGACCGGCTGCACGAGCGCACCTTCGGCCCCGGTCGCTTCGCCCGCACCGCCTACCGCATCCGCGAGGGGGTGACGCACGATCTCGCGCTCTCCTTCACCGCGCGCATCGGCACGCTGCTGGTCGGCTCGGTGCGGCTCTCTCCTGTGACGATCGGCGAGACGCGCGCCTTGCTGCTCGGCCCGCTGACGGTAGAGCCGCCCTTCCGCGGCCGCGGCATCGCGAAAGCGCTGGTTGCGCGCGCGCTGGAAGAAGCGAAGGCGAAGGGGCACCGCCTGGTGCTCCTGGTCGGCGACGAGCCCTATTACGGTCCGCTCGGCTTCGCGCGCATCAAGAAGGGCCAGGTGACCATGCCCGGCCCGGTCGATCCCGCGCGGCTGCTGGTTGCGGAGCTTTCCCCCGGCGCCTTCGCCGGCGTTACCGGCGAGATCATGCCGGACTGGGCGAAGGCGTAAGCTACCGCCCCTCCCGCGCCCACGTCGCGGCGAGCGCGCCGACGAGCAGAAGAAGTCCGAGGAATCCGGCGAACACCGGCAAGACGCCGATGCCGCGCACCACGCTGGCGTCGCGCAGCTTCACGCCCATCCAGTCCTCGCCCCGGAACGTCTCGCTCGAGCGCACGCCGACGATGCGCGGGATACGCAGCGCACCCTCGTCATCGAGCCGGCGCGCGTCGCCGCCGGTCGCGTCCGACAGCGGCTTGATCACATCCGTCGACGAGGTGACTTCGGAAAATTCGCGCGGATTGACCGGGCCGACATTGACCAGCGTGGTCAGCTTGCCGTCACTCGCGCGCCACAGCCCGAGCTCGTTCGCCGGCGTCGATCCGCGCCACAGGCCGGGCTCGGCGACCTGCAGCGTGATGGTGCGCGTCTCGCCCGAGGGCGTGGTCACGGTGACCGGCGCGACCTCTTCCGCCATGGTCTGCCGTTCGATCACAAGCTCGCGCCCGCGCGCGACGAGACGCAACGCCTCTTCCTCGAGATCGGGCTGTTTCATCAGCCAGTGCGAGAGCTTGCGCAAAAGGTCGAGATGCGGCCCGCCGCCTTCGAAGCCGCGCGCCCACAGCCAGATATGGTCGGAAAGCAGCAGCGCCACGCGCCCCTCGCCCTCGCGCGAGAGCACGAGCAGCGGCTTGCCGTCCGGTCCTTCCATGATCGAGGAGCCCTGCCCGACCTTCGCATCGACCACGCGGAACCACCGGCTCCAGTGCGGCGGGTCGTTCTGCGAACCTTCGAGATCGCGCGTGACGGGATGGCGCTTGCCGAGGTCGGTCAGTCGCGCGCGGAAGGCGCGCTCGGTCATGGTGCCTGCGGGCTCGGCCGGCAGGATCACGTCGAGCGGCGTGCGCCACAAGGAGGTCGGGCTTGCGTAATCGGGCCCCGCGGCGACCAGCACCGCGCCGCCCTCGCGCACATAGCGCGCGATATTGTCGAAATAGATGATCGGCAGCACCCCCTGCCGCGCGTAGCGGTCGAAGATGATGAGATGAAATTCCCCGATCTTCTGCTGGAACAATTCGCGCGTGGGGAATGCAATCAGCGAGAGTTCGTTGATCGGCGTGCCGTCCTGCTTCTCCGGCGGACGCAGAATGGTGAAGTGCACGAGATCAACCGACGCATCCGACTTGAGCAGGTTGCGCCAGGTGCGCTCGCCCGCATGCGGCTCGCCGGAGACGAGCAGCACGCGGAGCTTGTCGCGCACGCCGTCGATGGAGACCACGGCGCGGTTGTTCACCGGCGTCAGCTCGTTCTCCAGCGGCGAGGCTTCGATTTCGACGATGTTGGGACCGGCATGCGGGATCGGCACATTCACGCGCAGCGGCACGTTCGTATTGACGGCACGGTTCTCGATCGCCTCGCCGTTGCGGCGGACGGTGATGCGGGCGGGGCCGGCGCGCACACCCTGGTCCTCGACGCGGAAGGCGATGGTCTGCGACTGCCCGACAATGCCGAAGCGTGGTGCCGAGGTCAGCACCACGCGGCGATCGCGCTCCTCGCGCTTTCCGGTGACGAGCGCATGCAAAGGCGCGGCAAAGCCGAGCGAAGCGGCGTCCGGCGGCACATCGTGAACGCGGCCGTCGGTGATCAGGAATGCGCCGGCCACGCGGTCCGGCGGCACGTCGGCGAGCGCGGCGCCGAGCGCATTGAACAGGCGCGTGCCGTCGGTCTCGCCGTCGGCCTGCCCGGCTTCGACGACACGCACGTCAAGACCGGGAACGCGGCCGAGCCGCTCGGTCAGCGCCGCCCGCGCCTCTTCGGTCTGCTTCGCGCGGTCGCCGAAATTCTGGCTCGGGCTCTTGTCGATCACCACCACGGCAACCGAGGACAGAGGCTCGCGATCCTGCTTCGTGAAAGAGGGATTGGCGAGCGCCAGCGCAAGCAGCGCCAGCGCGGCGGCGCGGGTCAGCGCGCCGCGGCTGCGCGAGACCAAGAGAAGCGCAGAAACAGCAATCGCAACGGCAATGGCGGCCCAGAGAACCGTCATCGGAACCAGCGGTGCGAAGTCGATGCCGAAACCCATATGTTCCTACTTGTTTGTCGCGAAATCGGACGGAAAACCGGTTTCCACTTTTCTGATTTCGCTCCTTTCCTATTGTCCCAGCCGTTCCAGGAGCGCGGGCACGTGCACCTGATCGGCCTTGTAGTTGCCGGTGAGCGTGTACATCACGATGTTGACGCCTGCGCGATAGGCCATCTCCCGCTGGCGCGGCTCGCTCGCGACCATCGGCAGCATCGCCTGCCCGTCCGGCCGCATCGCCCAGGCGCCGGCGAGGTCGTTCGAAGTGATCATGATCGAGGACACGCCATCGCCGGCGCGCGCCGGGCGCTTCGTTTCCGACTCCTCGTCGAGTTCGTTCGTGGTCGGCAGCGCCTCGACCCAGAGCTGCCCGGTCGAGAAGCGGCCGGGGAAATCACGCAGCAGGAAGAAGGTCTTCGTGAGCACGTGATCCTTGGACACGGGCTCGAGTTCGGGGATATCGAGCGAGCCGACGATCTCGCGCAATGCGGCCATGCCGGGGCTGCGCGTCTCGCCGCCGGGTCCGGGCGGCGCCATGATCGCGTCGCGTGTGTCGAACAACACCGTGCCGCCCTGCTTCATATAGGCGTCGATGCGCGCGAGCGCGGCCGGCGTCGGCTTCGGGGCGCCGGGCACGATCGGCCAGTAGATCAGCGGGAAAAAGCTGAGTTCGTCGCGCGCGATGTCAAGGCCGACCGGCTCACCGGCTTCGAGTGCCGTGCGCTGCGCCATGAACAATGTGAGGCCGCTCAAGCCGGCCTTGCTGACGGCGTCGGTGTCCGCGTCGCCGGTGATGACATAGGCGAGCTTGGTTTCCAGCGCCGCCTTCATGGCGAAGTCGTCGGCCTGTGCCTGCGACTGCGCGGGCGCAGCGGCGGGTTTCGTCTGCGCAGAAAGTTGCGACGGCGCTGCCAGCGCAAGCACGAACATTGCGACCGTCAGAGCCGCAGTCGCCGCGCGGCGGCGGCGCAGCAGACGGGCAATCCCGCCCGACAGCCAGAACACGATCAGCGCATCGAGCAGCAGCATACCGAGCGACGCCAGCAGAATGGGTCCGCGCAGATCGAGCGGCTCGGTGAGACGATACGCTTCGCGGCGCGCGTTCAATCCCGCATAATCCATAGGCTGCAGCCGGTCGGCGGGGGTCAATGTATTCACGGCCAGCAACCCTTCCGGCGGCCCATAGAAACCGGGCGGGTGATCGGCGGTCGCGCGCGCGGCGAAATCCGCGGGCACCGGTTTCACGCTCGCCGTCGGCGCGGTGAAGGCACCGAAACCGTCGAGCACGCGCGAAGCCGGCAATGTCTCGCGCTCGCGTGCCGCGTTGGCGCCCTGCTCGGTTGCAACCGCCGTGCCCGAGAGCGCAACGATGCGCTTGAGCATGTCGACAAAGGCGCCCGACAGCGGCAGGTCGGACCAGCGCGTGTCGGCGGTCACATGGAAGAGAACGACAAGACCCTTGCCGCGGCGCGCGCCGGTGACCAGCGGCGTGCCGTCAGCGAGCGTCGCCCAGGTGCGTTCCGACAGGCCTGCCTCCGGCTCGGCGAGAACCTGGCGGCTCACCGTGACGTCGCCCGGCACGGCCATACCGGCGAACGGGCTCTCGCGCGAGAACGCGGCGAGCGCCTGCGGCTTTTCCCAGCTCAGGCTGCCGCCCAGCGTGCGGCCGCCGCGGCGCAGCCGCACGGGCACGAGATCGTCGTCGGACGCAGCCAGCCGTGGGCCGGCGAAGCGCACCAGCACGCCCCCCTCCTCGATCCATTTCGCCAGCCGCTCGCGCGCGGCGCCGACCACATTGCCGACATCGGCGAGGATCAGCATCGGCACATTCTGGTCGAGGAAGCGCACCACCGCGTCGGACGGAGACACGCGCTCGCCCATGCGCACATCGGCAAACGGTCCGAGCGCGCGGGAAAGATAATATGTCGACGCCAGCAGGGGCTGCGCGGTATCGGCGGTGGCGCCGGTGATCACGCCGACGCTGCGGCGGCGCCAGCGCTTGTCGAGCAACTGCACGGCGCCGGCCGAGCGTTCGTTGACGATTTCGAGGCGGGCGATGTCGTTGCGGATTTCGACGGGAAGCGTGAATTCGGCATCGGTCTCGCGCTCGCCGCTCTTGTATTGATAGCGCGCTTCGCCGAGCGGCAGGCCCTTCAGATCGAGCGCGCGGACAAGTCCCTGATCCGCACCGGCTGCGGCGGCGCGCAGCACCTTCACCGTCAGCGAGCCCGCCGCGTTGTTGGCAGCCGTCAGTGCTTGCGCGGAGGCGACGCCGCCTTCCACAACAGTGACCGCGCGGCCGTTCAGCAAACCAGACAAGGCGGTGACAAATTCGCTGGAGCGTCCGGCGTCGACGCCGTCCGACAACCAGATCAGATCAACGTCCGGCGTCGCGCCCAGAAACCGCGTCAGCGCCGGCAAGGCGTCGCCGCGCTCCACCACATGCGGCTTCGGCTGCAACTGGCGCAATTGGACACGCGCGGCGGAAGGGTTCTGCAACGAGATGCCGCGATGCGCTTCCGATATTGGAATGACCGCGACACCGCGATTATCTGTTTCGGCGCGTGCCAGCACATCCTCGCCGGTGCGGATGCGCGCATCCCAGGTCGCGGCGGCGGCCCAGCCGTCATCGATGAGCAGCGCGACCGGGGCATTGCCACCCGAGGTCGCAACGGACGGATTCCATTGCGGGCCGGCAGCGGCGATGATCACGAGCGCGGTCAGCAGGAGCCGCAGGAGCGTCAGCCACCACGGCGTGCGCGCAGGCGTTTCTTCCTTCGGAACGATATCGAACAGCAATCGCGCCGGCGGAAATGCAAGGCGGCGAGGGCGCGGCGGGATGAGGCGCAACAGCCACCACAGCACCGGCAGGCTGAGCAGGCCGAGCAGCACCAAGGGCTGTGCGAAACCGATGGGGAGGCCGCCGATCATGCCGCCGTCTCCGCGCCAGACGTCCGCGCCGCCGGCACCGCATGCATGCTTTCACCGATGCGGGAATGCAGCGACAGCACGAGTTCGCTCGCCGGGCGGTCGGTACGATGAATGGCAAAGCTCCAGCCCAGCCGATCGGTTTCCGCGCGCAGATGCGCACGGTGCTGCGCGAGACGATCGAGATAATCATTGCGCCAGGTTTCGGCGCGGCCGGCGGTCACGCTCTCCTGGCCTTCCGGATCGAGGAACTCGATGCGGCCGGAATAGGGAAAGGTCTCTTCCGCCGGGTCGACGATCTGCACAACATGGCCATGCGCGCGCGAGCCTGACAGATATTCGATCTTGTCGGTAAAGTCGGACACCGGACTCCAGCAATCCGACAGCATCACGATCTCGGACAGGGGCGATGGCGAAAAGGCCGGCGGCAGGCTCGCGCGCTCGTGGGAGTCATGCACCAGAGCCTGCGCGATCTTGTCGATGACCTCGCGGCTCGCGGTCGGGCGCATCAGACCCGGGATGCCGACACGCTCGCCGCCTTCGACCAGCACTTCGGCGAGCGCCAGCGCCACGATGAGTGCGCGGTCGAGCTTCGTCTCCCACACCAGCGGAGACGCGAAGACCATCGAGGGCGAGCGGTCCGGCCAGATCCAGACCGTATGCGCGGCCTCCCATTCCTGCTCCCGCACATAGAGATGATCGTCTCGCGCCGAGCGCCGCCAGTCGACGCGACGAGCCGGCTCGCCCGATACGAAGCGGCGATATTGCCAGAAATTCTCGCCGGTCCCCGCGCGCCGGCGGCCATGCAGACCGTGGATCACGGTCGCCGCGATACGACGCGCCTCCAGAATAAGACGCGGCATGCTCGCCGCGAGCGTCCGTGCCTGGCCGGTCGCACGGCGGACCGCTTCGGTTTCGATGTTGTGAGGGCGAGGCTCGACCGCCATCTCTTTTCTTGTCTCTTATCCGACGCGCTGCTTCAGGCGGGCAATGACCGCTTCGACGGTTTCGCCTTCCGCGCGCGCGGCGAAGGTGAGCGCCATGCGGTGCTTGAGCACGGGTTCGGCGAGCGCCAGCACATCGTCGATCGAGGGCGCCAGGCGCCCGTCGAGCAGCGCGCGGGCGCGCACGGCGAGCATCAGCGCCTGGCTGGCGCGCGGACCGGGACCCCAGGCGATGAGGCGGGAGAATTCGCCGGCCGCCTCGCCTGGACGCGCCGAGCGCACCAGTGCAAGGATGGCATCAACCACGGACTCGCCGACCGGCAGGCGGCGCACCAGCCGCTGCGCGGAAATCAGTTCGTCCGCCGACATGGCGGTTTTCGGTTTGGACTCTTCTGCGCCGGTCGTGTCGAACAGCATGCGGCGCTCGGCGTCACGGTCGGGATAGTGAACGTCGATCTGCATCAGGAAGCGGTCGAGCTGCGCTTCCGGCAGCGGGTAGGTGCCCTCCTGTTCGAGCGGGTTTTGTGTCGCCAGCACGTGGAAAGGCTTGGGGACATCGTGCCGCACGCCTGCAACGGTGACATGCTGTTCCTGCATGGCCTGCAGCAACGCCGACTGCGTGCGCGGGCTGGCGCGGTTGATTTCGTCCGCCATCAGCAACTGCGCAAAAACCGGCCCCGGAATGAAGCGGAAGCTGCGCTTGCCGCCAGGGCTTTCTTCAAGGACTTCCGAGCCGAGAATGTCGGACGGCATCAGATCGGGTGTGAACTGGATGCGGCGGGCATCGAGGCCCAATACCGTGCCCATGGTGTCGACCAGCTTGGTTTTGGCGAGGCCCGGCACGCCAACCAGAAGGGCATGGCCGCCGGACAGGATCGTGATCAGCGCCTGCGCGACCACCTGTTCCTGGCCGAAAATGACCCCGCCGATCGCATCTTTCGCGGCGCGGGCATGGGCCGCGGTCGATTCCGCCGCCCGCACGATCATGTCTTCCAGTTTGTCGATGCTTTCACCGCCGGATACCGCCATGTCCTGCTCCTTATGTGGCCCCGCTTGCACAGCTGTAATGCAACAAGCGCGCCAGCGGACCTGAAGGCGAATCTCCCGCTGGTTCGTTACACATCTGCAGCTTACGCTATTTTGGCGAGCGCGCAGGGGGTGATCGTGCGATCACATTTATGCGCGCCGGCCCGCATGCCGAGAAATACCATCGAAAGCAGCCTCAAGAGAAAGAATGGCGAAGGAAAGGCAGGGAAATCCGCCCCTTTTCGAGGGCATTGCCAGCGCCGCCCGTCAGGCCGGCGACAAGGGCCCGCCGCCGGTCCATCTTTGGAATCCGCCCTTTTGCGGCGATCTCGATATCCGAATCGCGGCCGACGGCACCTGGTATTATCTTGGCAGCCCGATCGGGCGGCCAGCCCTGGTGAGGCTCTTTGCCTCGGTGCTCAAGCGCGAGGGCGAGAAATATTTCCTGGTCACCCCGCTGGAGAAGGTCGGCATCCGCGTCGACGATGCTCCGTTTCTGGCGGTGGAAATGACGGTGTCGCAATCCACCGGCAGGCCGGTTCTCGCCTTTCGCACCAATGTCGACGACCATGTCGTCTGCGATGCCGAACATCCCCTGCGGTTCGAGCGGGAGGCAGCGTCCGGCGGACTGAAGCCTTATCTGCATGTCAGGCGAGACCTTTGGGCGAAAGTGACCCGGGCATTGTTCTACGATCTGGTCGCACGCGGCGAAGAGCGCGAGATCGACGGCCGGCACATGTTCGGCGTGGCCTCGGGAGAGGATTTTTTTGCGATGGCCGAAGCCGACGCGCTGAGGGAATTTGCATGACGGACGCCGCGACCGCATCTGCAGCCGAAACCAGCGCGGATTTTTTCGCGCGCGCGCGCGCGCTGCTGTCGCTCGACATTCCCGCCGGGCTCAACGATCCCGACATGCTGCCGAAGCGCGGCGATCACGATCTCGATCCGGTGGTCTCTGCCATTGCCGCGGTGCGGCCGATCAAGCCCGCGGCAGTGCTCATTCCGGTGGTCGAACGCGACGCGCCGACCGTGCTTTTGACCCAGCGTGCTGTACATTTGCCCGATCATGCCGGACAGATCGCCTTCCCCGGCGGCAAGATCGACAAAAGCGACGCGACGCCGCTGGCGGCGGCCTTGCGCGAGGCGGACGAAGAAATCGGCCTCGCCGCCGGCTACATCGAGCCGATCGGCTATCTCGACCTGTATCTTACGACGCTCGGCTATCGTATCGTTCCGGTCTTGGCGCGGGTGCGTCCCGGTTTTTCACTGACGCTGAACCGCTCGGAAGTCGACGACACGTTCGAAGTGCCCCTCGCCTTCCTCATGCAGGAAGCGAACCACCAGCGTCACAGCCGCGAATGGCAGGGGATGACGCGCACCTATTACGCCATTCCCTTCGGCGAACGCTACATCTGGGGCGTCACTGCAGGTATCCTGCGGAATCTGTACGAGAGGATCTACCGCGAATGATCCGGAATGTTCTCATCGAGATTGCGCTATTTCTGACGCCCTTCGTGCTTTACGCCGCCTTTCTGTTCGCAACGCAGGCCGGCGTGCTGCATCCGGAATCCTGGCCGCTGCGCGTGCTGATCTGGCTCACGGTCATTGCCGTCATCCTCCTGGCCGGCAGTTCGCTCTACCTTGCCCAGCATTCCGGAGCGCCTGCCGGATCCGATTACGTGCCGCCGCACATGGAGGACGGAAAACTCGTCCCGGGACGCATGCGGCAATGAGTGCGCGTCTCGCCGATGTCCCCTGGCTGAAGCAGGGGCCACTGTTGCGCCTGCTCGAAACCCTCGACCGCGACGGGGAGGAAGCGCGGGTGGTTGGCGGCGCGGTGCGCAACGCCTTGCTCGGCGAACCCGTCCACGAATTCGATATCGCGACGACGGCCGAGCCGCAGGAGGTCATCGCCCGCGCCGCCAAGGCGGGCTTCAAGTCGGTGCCGACCGGCATCGACCATGGCACGGTAACGGTGATCGTCGATGGCCGGCCATTCGAAGTGACAGCTCTGCGCCAGGACATCGAAACCTATGGCCGCAAGGCCAAGGTGGCGTTTGGCCGCGACTGGAAGACGGATGCGCAGCGGCGCGATTTCACCATTAACGCGTTGTCGGTGACACGCGATGGCGTCGTGCACGATTATGTCGGTGGACTTGCCGATCTCGCCGCGCGGCGCGTGCGCTTCATCGGCCATGCGGCCGACCGCATCGCCGAGGATTATCTGCGCATCCTGCGTTTCTTCCGCTTTCATGCCGCCTATGGCGAAGGCCTGCCGGATCCCGACGGGCTGCATGCCTGCATCACCGCGCGCGGCGGGCTTGCTTCTCTGTCGCGCGAGCGTGTGCGGATGGAACTGCTCAAGCTGCTCCTCGCCCGGCATGCCGTTCCGGTGCTGGCTGTAATGTCAGAAACGGGATTGCTGGGCTCCCTGCTCGGCGGCGTGCCGCTGCTCGCCTCTCTCAGCAACATGATGAAGGCCGAAAACGCGATCGGGCTCGACGCAAATCCGATTCGCCGGCTCGGTGCCCTGAATGCGATCATCCCCGAAGACGCGCAGCGTCTGACGGACAGACTGCGGCTGGCCAATGCCGAACATGAGCGGCTGACATCGATGAGCGACCGGTGGTGGCGCATCTGTGCGCACTCGTCTGCGAAAGAGATGCGCGCCCTGCTCTACCGGCTGCGTGCCGAGCGATATATCGACCGCGTGCTGCTGGCCTGGAGCCGCGCTCCGGAGAGCCTGTCGGACGCGCATTGGCAGGAGATCGCCGGTCTGCCGCGGCACTGGACCCCGCCGGATTTCCCCATCACCGCTGCGGACGCGATGGCGGGCGGCGTGGCGAAGGGCCCGCGTCTCGGCAGCGTGCTCCGCGCCGCCGAAGAAGCATGGATCGCTGCCGATTTTCCGGAGAACAGGGCTGCGCTCGACAGCCTTCTCGACGGCGCGATTGCGGCGACAAAATAAAAAGCCCCGGCAAAGCCGGGGCTTTTGTTGTGACTGGTTCGCGCGATCAGTAATTCGCGACGACCGGCGCCTTGCCGTAACCGCCGAAGCGATAGTTGATGCCGGCCTTCACGAGGTGAACCTGCGTGTCGACATTGACCGGACCGCCGGTGAAAGCGAACGAGTCGCTGCCGAAGTCGAGATAGTTGTACTCGAGCTTCGCCGACCATTGCGGCGCCAGCGCCCATTCGACGCCTGTGCCGATCGTCCAGCCGACGCGCGTGTCGCTCACCGTACCGAAGACGTTGTAGCGATACTCGGTGTCCGCCCATGCGGCACCGCCCTTCACGTACCACAGCCAGTTATCCCACGCATAACCGACGCGGCCGGTCAAAGTGGCGTACCAGTTGTGATCGGACGAGAAAGTGGTCGGCAGCGCGGTGCTGCCGTCAGCGCCGGACCACGACCAGTCGCCTTCGACGCCGAACACCCAGCGATCAGCCTGCCAATTGTAACCGACCTGAAGACCGCCGATGAATCCATCCGGATCGGTCGAGCCGACGACGCCGGTTACCGGATCGCGTGCTTCCTCGCTGCTCCAGGCTCCGCCGAGATGTCCACCGATATAGAAGCCGCTCCAGTTGTAAGCGGCAACAACTGCAGGCGCCGGTGCTTTGTAGGCCGGGCGGCGCAGATCGGCGGCCGATGCGGACTGCGCGCCGAGAGCAAGGCCGACAGCCATCGCGAGAGAGAGTGTGACTTTACGCATTCGTGTGTCCCCCATTGTTTGGGTGTTAGGTTCGAGCAGAAAGGAATCCGCTTGTCGTCCCAGATGCTCTGCTAAGAACCAAATAGGGCGAAAGTTCCTCATAAATCGTCACCGTGCTGCCTTATTGTGCGATGGCGGCGGAGTGTGACTCTCACGCAACGTTTATGAAGCGTGAATGGAACTCGCGATGCGAGCATGATAGCGAGGGACCCGGGCCAGCGACGTAGCGTAAACGGCGGGTAAATCTTCGATGCGGCGGTTTTGGCGCGCGCTTGCCATATTTCTCGTCGGTGCGGTGCTTGGCACCGGTTTCGGCGTCGCGCTCGGATTCTTTTTGTTCCCGTTCGTGTTCCCGCCGCCACCGGCATCAGAGACGGTGAGCGAGGCCGATCGTGCCACACTTGTGGCAACTGGAACCTTCATCCACGCCACGCCTTCGGACCCGATTCACTGGGGACGTGGAAAAGTCACTGTCTATCAGCGCGCCGTGTTCCTCGAACCCGATTTCGAGGTGGGGCCGGGGCCGGCCTATCACGTCTATCTGGTTCCAAAGGCGACCATCCGCAGCGAAGCCGACATGAAGAATGTGATGTTCGTCGATCTCGGCCGGCTGCGCGCGTTCAGGGGCAGCCAGCGCTACGCCATTCCCGACGGCGTCGATCTCAAGAACTACCCCAGTGTCATCATCTGGTGCGAACGTTTCGGGGTCCTGATCTCGCCGGCCGACCTGAAAGCGCCCTGACGCAGCCAAGCTGCGTCGCCCACCGCCCATTTACTTTTCAGTGGGCAGTTTCCCATATATACCCGCGGAACCTCCAACTCGATACCACCAGAGTTGTGGGCAACGAATAAAAAGTAATATTATCAACTAGTTGATTTAATGGGCTATGGCCCATTAGACTGCCCACTTAATACATGGGATGTTTTGTGGTTGACCGTGCGCCTCCGGGTTGGCTTGCTTCAGTAAAAATAAACCACAGGAAACGACCGGGAGCTGGCCATGAACGCAGCCGAGCTGTTGCAGGAAATTTCCGACTATTGCCGCAAGACCGGCCTCGCCGAATCCACGTTCGGCCGCCGCGCCGTCAATGACGGCAAGCTGACGAGCCGTCTGCGCAATGGTGGCCGGATCACGACCGAGACGCTCGACCGCATCCGCACCTTCATGACAACGCATATCGACAGGGAGGGCGCCCGCCCCATGATCATCGAGCGCAGCGGACGTCCGTCCACGCCTGCCTTCGTCCCGCCCGCGCCGCCCGTGCCGATTGCCGACAACGACGATCCGCAGCGCAATTTCCGGTTCTTCGACAACCGGCAGAAATACCTGCTCTTCGTGAACACCTGCAGCGAGAAATGGGTCGTTGCGAACCGCGTCTCCCTCGAGCTCGCCAATATACACCCGCGGCCGCCGGCGGTGCGGGTGTTCGATGCAGGCCTGGGCGACGGCACGGTGCTGACGCGCACGTTGCGCGCGATGCACCACAAGTTTCCGACGATGCCGTTCTATGTCTCCGGCAAGGAGATCAGTCTCGAGGACATTCGTCTGACGCTCGAGAAAATGCCCGACCGCCTCTACGAGCACCCGGCGACCGTGCTCGTTCTGACCAACATGTACTATTCCGAGGCGCCCTGGCTGACGGTGAAGTCGCCGGCCGCTGCCAACTCTCTGGTCTGGCACGAAGTCGCTTTGACCGGCTCGTCCTCGCATGATTTCGAGGAACAAATCACCGGCATGCAGGATTTCCTCGCCGAGAACTGGAAGGCCGGCGTCAGCACCAAGACCGGCAATCCGGTTTACGAACGCCCTGTCGTGCTCGTAATCTACCGGCAGGATCACAAGTTCCTGCTCGATCCGATCATCCCCAAGCGCGGCCATGCGCATGCCGATTTTGATCTGATCATCGCCTCGCAGCCCTATCGCGCACGCGCCTCCGCTGAATTCAAGGCCAGCAAAGTGATCGCGCCGCTGGCGCGCGCGCTCGGACCGGGCGGCCGGTTGATTGCCATCCATTCCGCCGGTGGCGACCCTGGCATGGAAATCATCCAGAAGGTCTGGCCAGGCGACAATCCGTTCCAAACCGACCGGCACGCGATCCTGCGGGAAGTCAAACGAATCCTCGGCCCCGCAGCACGCGATCTCAATTTCAATACCTACGCCGATAACCGCTCAATCTTCCGCTACGAGATGCACACGCTGCCGAGCGAGGTGATCGGATCGATCGGCACGTCGACCACGCTCGCTGCGTGGAATGCGGCAATCTATGTCGCACAGGTGGAGGACGAGCGGCTGAACGAAGTGGTCAAGGACAGCCACTATCTCGACGCGACACGCGAAGTGCTGCGCAGGCACAACGGGCTTTGGTTCAACGACGAGTCTTATGTCATCTCACGCAGGCGCGACTGATCGCCGGAAAGCAGCACCATGACGACAGCAACCGCCCTCCGTGAGCAAGCGTCAGACGCGCTCGAGCGCATCCAGGATTTTCTGATCGACTTCTCTCTGGAAGCGACCCGCCCGAAGCCCGCCGACATCGAAGCCTTGAAGGCAGAAGCGCCGACGGGCACGCGCCTCTATCTGAGCGCCATTCCCACGCACCCGGTGGATGAACTGGCGGATCAGGCCGTGGCCGTCCGGGCAGCCGGGCTCGAGCCGGTGCCGCATATCTCCGCTCGCAATTTGCATAGCCGGGACGAGATCGTCCGCCTCCTGGAACGGTTTCAGAACGAGGCGCAGGTCACCCATCTCCTGGTGATCGGCGGCGACCGCGCCGACTCGGCCGGCCCGTTCGCGACGTCGCTCGACCTGATCGAAAGCGGGTTGCTGCAGCGCTATGGAATTCGGCACGTCGGGCTCGCTGGTCATCCCGAGGGCCATCCGCGCGTGTCCAACGATGTGCTTGATCGCGCGCTGCGGGCCAAGGCCGAAGCGGCGGAACAGAGCGGTCTGACGGCGGATATCGTCACCCAGTTCAGCTTCGACAGCGCCGGCATTTCCGCCTGGATACGCCGGCTGCGCGATTACGGCATTGAAAATCCTGTCCGTATCGGTTTTGCCGGTCCGACGAATCTTACGACGCTCCTCAAATACGCGCAGCGCTGCGGCGTCAAGGCGTCGGCCACCGGCCTTGCGAAAAATGCCGGCCTGATGAAGCAACTCTTCGGCGTCAGCGCACCCGACGGCCTCATCCGCACGCTCAGCGATGTTGCCGCGCAGGGTGCGCTCGGCGATGTCGCTGCGCATTTCTTCTCGTTTGGCGGCATCGGCGCAACGGCTCGCTGGGCCACACATGCGGCGAAGGGCCTGATCTCTCTGGACAGTGAGAACGGTTTTTCAGTCAATCCTTGATCGTCGCGAACCGCGATCCATGCGAAATGAAAACGGCGCGCCTCATCGGCGCGCCGTCTCCTCCTGCGACTGACGCAACGCAAATCAGTTGATCTCGCGCCAGATGCCGAGCGCTTCCTGTGCCGGACGGTCGGAGATCGAGAACAGCACCGATTCGTCAATGGCGTGATGGACGTGCGACTTCCAGGTCGGAATCACGAAGACGTCACGCGGCCCCCATTCGAATGTCTCGTCGCCGATCCTCGTAGTGCCCCGGCCCTCCAGGCAGACATAGATTGTGCCGTCAGTCGAGCGGTAGCTCTCGCTCTTGAAGCCCTTCGGCAGCAACGACAGGTGTGCGCCCATGGTCGGCGACGACCAGCCGCCGTTGAAGGGGTTGGCGTAGCGCAGGCGATAGCCGTGATACTTGCTGATCTCGTCGGTCTTCGCCATGCGCGAGAGGATCGGACGAACGCGATCATAGGCATAGTTGATGATCGGCGAGCGGATCATGCGCGTGTCGGTGCCGTCCGGCAGCACGCCGGAGCCGAAACGCCACAATGAGTCATTATCGACCTTCGCCGTATTCTGTACCGCGTCGTCGAGGTGCTCGGCAAACGCCGTCTCGAAGAAATTTACCGTAGGCACATCAAGCACGTCGAGCCAGATCATCGGCTGTTTCGATTCGTTGCCGTGATCATGCGCGGTCCAGTTCGGCGTCAGGACGAAGTCGCCATATTTCATGACGGTCTTTTCGCCGTCGACCTGGGTATAGGCGCCGTCGCCGTCGAGGATCAGGCGGATGGCGCTGGCGGTGTGGCGATGCGCGCCGGCAATCTCGCCCGGCAGAATGAGCTGCAAACCGGCATAGAGCGTGTTGGTGATGCGCGACTGGCCGCGCAACGCCGGATTTTCAAGCACCAGCACGCGACGCTCGGCCTCCTGCGCGGTGAGCAGCCCGCCTGCTTCCTGGACCAGCGGCTTCACCTCGTCGAAATGCCAGATGGCGGGCGCGGCCAGGGACTTCGGCTCCTTGGCCACCAGATCCTTCAGGATTTCCCATAACGGGGTCATGTCGCGCTGGGAAATCTTCTCGTAGAAGGCGGCGCGCTTTGGGTCCTTGCTGCCTTCGTAAACCTGCGCCTTCTTGTCGGTGCGCTTCTGGGCGGTGGCGGTTGCGGCGTCCATCGCGTCCTCCCTCGGATTGTTACGATTGCAACTATCTTAGCCGATGCGGCAAAAGAAAAAAGGGGGATACGGCATATCTGCCATTCCCCAAAACCGGGCCAAATGTCACGTGTTGATCGAGCCGCCGTCGACGGCCAGCGTCTGTCCGGTCATGAAGTCGCTCTCCGGCGAGGCCAGAAACACCAGCGCGCCCAACAAGTCCTGCGGATAACCATCCCGTTTGAGCGCCCGGCTGGCGATGACACCCGCCCGTGACTGGTCGAGATGGGCCTTATTCTCAAGCCCGGTCTCACTGAGAATCAGCCCCGGTGCCAGCGTGTTCACGCAGATATTGTGCACGCCGAGTTCGCGGGCAAGCGCGCGAGTGAAGGAGACGATAGCGCCTTTCGACGTGACATAATGCAGGAAATCCGGCAGCCCTTTATACGCGGTGCCGGAGGCGATGTTGACGATCTTGCCGCTCTTCTGCGCGATCAAGTGCGGCGCGGCATGCTTCACCATCAGGAACGGGCCGCGGACATTCACCGCCATCACCTTGTCCCACAACGCAACATCGATCTCGGTGCATTTGACGGGAGGCAGCGTCGAATAAACGGCTGCGTTGTTGACGATAATGTCAATCTTGCCGAAATCGGCAACGGTCTTCGCGACCAGCGCCTTCACCTGCGCTTCGTCGCTGACATCGAACACCTGGTTCGCTATGCGAACACCATGCTTGCCGGAGAGCTCTTCGGCGAGCGTGGATCCGTCGGCGATGTCCGCAATCATCACCTCGGCGCCGGCGGCCGCCAATGCCTCCGAATAATGCCGCCCAATGCCCCTGGCGCCGCCGGTCACGATCGCCGCCTTGCCTGCCAGTCTTTTGGTTTCCACCCTTGTCATATGTTGCTCGTTGTTTAGAAGGTCCACGAGAGTTTTTGCACGGCTCAACACAGGATGAAAGCGCCCATGAACAGCGAGACTTTGGACCGGCTGGCGATCCGCGACGTCATCGAGAACTGGGCGGTGTGGCGCGACGCGCGCATGTGGGACCGCTTCCGCACAGTCTGGAGCGGCGAAGGCAAGATGATGGCCACCTGGTTCCAAGGCACGGCCGACGAATTCATCAAGGTCAGCCAGGAAGGCTACGACAAGGGCGTGCGCATCCTGCATTTCCTCGGCGGCATGTCGATCGATATCGCGGGCAACCGCGCCATCGCGCAGACCAAGATGACCATCTCGCAGCGAGGGGCGGTCGAAGGCGTGATCTGCGACGTTGTGTGCACCGGCCGCTTCTACGATTTTCTGGACAAGAAAAATGGCCGCTGGGGCATCGTGCTGCGGCAGCCGATCTACGAGAAGGATCGGCTCGATGCGGTCGATCCATCCGCCACGCTCAAGCTCGACCAGACCTTGCTGATGCAATTTCCCGAAGGCTATCGGCATCTCGCCTATATGCAGGCGCGCATCGGCTACAAGGTGAAGAAGGACATGCCGGGCCTCGATGGTCCGGAAGTCGAGGCGCTCTATGCGCGCGGCAAGGCCTGGCTTGAGGGAAAGCCGCTTGCCTGAACGGTCATTGCCGGGCTTGATCTTCCAATCTCTTTTTGAAGATGCATGGATGCATCGAAGCTCGCGTATACGCGAGTTTCGAAAGTTCAGTGCGCAAGTGGGGTAAACGCAGCTTGCGGGTCAAGCCCGCGCGTGACGCGCCTCACTTCCCGCTGATCTTGCGCACGAAAGGCTCGAAGGCAGCGAGCTGCTGCTTGATCACGTCCAGCGTCGGCTGATCCTTCAATTCCATCGTCTTGTCGTCGAACTTCGTCGGCGCGAAAGTGACGATCACCTCGGGCCGGCCCATCACCAACGCGTCGATCGACACCAGACATTGCCGCATATGATACTGCATCCGCGATCCGCCGAGCAGCGCGATCGAGGCCGATTGCAGCGCGACCGGCTTGCCCTTGAACGGCTGGTCTTTCATGCGCGACACCCAGTCGAGCGCATTCTTCAAAGTGCCGGGGATCGTCCAGTTGTATTCCGGCGATACGATAATGATGCCGTCGGCAGCGCGAATGGCGTCGGCCCATGCCGTTACCTCCGCGGGAAACCCCTTCTCGTTCTGCAGATCGGAATTGTAATGCGGGAAACCGTCGTAAGGCGGTGCCGCCGTGAACGCGAAGCTGGCCGGCGCCAGCGACGGCAGCTGCCGGATCAGGGCTGCGTTGTACGACGCTTTCCGCAAGCTCCCGCAGATTGTCAGAATATTGAGCCTCGACACGCGCTCTCCCCTCCACCTTCGCCGCAATCACTTCTTGCCATGCATCTCGATGAACTTCGCAAACGCCTCAAGCTGCTGCTTGACCAAGCCGCGCGTCGTCTCGTCTGTGAGCGCGCCAGTCTTTTCATCGAAACGCGACGCGCAATTGTTGGCGAAGATTTCCGGCTTGTTCAATGTCAGCGCATCGAGGAAGACCATCATCTTGCGCAGATCGTATTGCATGCGTGCACCCCCCACCGGGCCGGGCGAGGCCGATTGCATGGCCACTGGCTTTCCGACAAAGGGCTGGTCCTTCAGCCGTGACACCCAGTCGAGGGCGTTTTTCAGGCCGCCCGGGAGTGAAAAGTTGTATTCCGGCGAAACGAAGATCACGCCGTCCGCGGCGCGAATGGCGTCGGCCAGCGCATTGACCGGCGCGGGGAAACCCTTCTCGTTCTGCAGATCGGCGTTGTAGAGCGGAAAATCCGCGAACGAGGGCGCCGGTGAAATCGTCATGCCCGCCGGCGCCAGGGCTGGCAGCGCCTTTTCGAGCATCCGATTGAACGAGCCCTTGCGCAGCGACCCGCAGATCGTGATCACCTTCGTCATATCTGAAATCCTTCAATTGGCAGACAAACCGGCGGAATGGTCATAGCCAGCCCGCTGCCGGCTGTCACCCCATCCGGAATGAGTGCGGGCTGACAGAGCAAGAACTCTTCCGTCAGCCCGCGATTTCAAAAACCCCAACGTCCGGCTATTGCTGTTCGATACCGGCCTTCTTCATGAGATCGCTCCACTTGGCGACTTCCGAGGCCACGTGTTTGGCGAGCTCCTCGTTGCCCGAGGTCTGGACCGCGATGCCGGTTTTCAGGATCGCCTGTTTCACTTCATCTTTGGCCAGTACCTCGTGAACCGCCTTGGTGAATTTGTCGACCACCGGCTTCGGCGTTCCCGCCGGCATCGCAAAGCCGTACCAACTGGTCACGTTGTAGCCGGGCACCCCTGCTTCCGCCAATGTCGGAACGTTGGGAAATGCTGGATTGCGTGTGGGCGAGGTCACTGCCAGCGCCTTCAACTGTCCCCCTTCGACCTGTCCGCGTATGGCCGGCAGCAGTTCGAAAGTCATCTGCACGTCGTTCTGCAGCATCGACGTGATGACAGCCGGCGTTGTCTTGTAGGGAACGTGTTTGACGTCGACATTGGCGAGAACGCGGAACAATTCACCGGCGAAATGCTGGGTGGTGCCGACGCCGCCCGCGGCGCCGTAATTGTACTTGCCCGGATCCTTCTTGAAGGCTGCAAGCAGCTCCTTCACGTCCTTGGGCGGAAAGGCCGGCGCAGTGACCAGAACCAGCGGCACGGTGCCGATCTGGGTAATCATCTGAAAGTCCTTCACCGAGTCATAAGGCAGCTTCTTGTAAAGCGCCCCGGCGACCGCGTGCGCATTGCTGAGCACAAGCACCGTATAGCCGTCCTTGTCCGACTTTGCGACCGTGTCGGCGCCGAGCGTCGAGCCGGCACCCGGTTTGTTCTCGACGACGAAGCTTTGCCCGAAAATTCCCTGCAGATGCTGCGCAATAATGCGCGAGACGATGTCGGTGCCGCCGCCCGGTCCGTAAGGCACCAGGAACTTGACGGTACGCGTCGGCCAATCCTGCGCAACGGCAGAACTGGAGCCGATGGACACAAGGCCGAGCACTGCTACAGCCGAGAACAGGAACGATCTGACTTTCATTGATCCCACTCCTTGAGGCGCGTTGTCGGTTTGTTTTTTCGTATTGTGCAATGGTCCTGTACGCATGACGCATTGCCGCCGCATGCCGGCGCGATAGCTGGTTCAATCACATTCCCTGACGCATGACTTGTCACAATTCTTGTCACATGAGCGATCTGTCGACTCCGACGGATTTTGCCGTCGCAGTCAGCGCTGACAATGTGTCATCTGAAAGCGGAATGCCGTTCGCGCTCCGTAATTTGCGCATGCGCTGCTCCGGCTCGCCAGGCACGAGGACGGGCGCTTGCGCATGTGCTGGCCGCGCGCTCTTCACGAAATCTAAAAAACGCGCAGCTTCTGCAGGAAAGAATTGCCCGGGATCGGCCTTCGCCGGATCGACATAGATCGAAAACATTCCCTGCGACCAACGCGCTTCGAAACTTGACGCGCCGTTGCCGGTGAGCGCGCCGCCGAGCAATTCGCACATCAGCGCAAGACCCGAGCCCTTGTGCTCGCCGAAAGCGCGGATTGCGCCTGGACCCCGGGTGTTGTCGCGGTCGAGGCTGCTGCCGTAATCCCCGTACAGCAGTTTAGGATCGCCGCTCATGCGGCCATCGGGTCCGATCAGCGCATCTTCAGGCACGGGCTTGCCACCCTGGCTTGCAACCAGAACCTTGCCTTCGGCGACCAGCGACGTCGCAAAATCCAGAATGACAGGCTCCTGCCCGGCGCGCGGGATGCCGATGCAGACAGGCGCTGTCGAGAAGCGCCGCTCGGTACCGCCGAACGGAGCCACGAGCACGCTGCCGGCAACATTCACGAAATGGATGGACACAATGCCGGCCCGCGCCGCCATCTCGGCCCATTCCCCCACCCGTCCGACATGACCGGAATGGCGCAGTCCCACCGCCGACAATCCCATTGCGCGGCATTTCTCGAGTCCGATCTCGACCGCCTGTGGTGCGATGGTCTGTCCGAAACCGAACTGCCCATCGAGAATAGTGAGCGCCGGCATATCCACCACACGCTTTACCGTCTGATCGGCGACCAGCAGGCCGTCCTGTTTCCATTTCACATACCGCGGCACGCGCGCCACGCCGTGGCTGTCATGTCCGGTGAGATTGGCTCCCACCAGATATTTGCCGATGCGCGCACCTTCCGCCGGCGAACAGCCGATGCGAACGAAAATCTCGGCTACGAAACTTTCCAGCTTTGCGACATCGATATTCGGCATACCGGCCTCAGGATCCGGACATCGCGGCAAGCTGCGGGATGACGACGTCTTTCCAGCTCTTGGGAGGCTCCTTCAGTCTCCCATACCGTCCCATGAAACCGGCATAGGCCTCGATGCCGTGCACTTCGCTGCCGAAATCGTCCTTCAGGTCCTGCAGCACAGATTCGAGCGTCTTGATATCCAGACTGCGGGAGGGCTCGAATTTCAGGAAAATCTGCGCCGCCTTGCGCGGTTCCTTGCGGATGATCTCGGCGGCCTCACTCACGGCCTTGACCACCGCAGACGCAAGATTCGGTTGCCGTGCGAGACCGCGTTTTGTCGTGGCCAATACCAGGAACGAGGCCTTGCCGCCGATCACGTCGGCTGACGACAACACCTTGCGGAATTTCTGATTTCTCAGAACCGCCTGGCTGAAAGGCGGCGAGGCGAAATAGGCGGCCACGTCGTTGCGGCGCTCCTCCAGCGATTCGATCGCCTCCGCATGCGGGAGGGCGATGACCTGCTCGCGCAGCTTATCGGCTTGTCCTGGTCCGAAAGACTTTTCCGACTGCATCTGCAAGAGATACATCTGCGGAGCCGACAGCAGCGGCACGACGATGCGATCCTTGGGCCTGAAATCGGCAAGCGATTTCACATCGGCCCGATTGCTGACCAGAACCAAAGGCATGGTCGTGACACCCGATAGCGCCATCGCCTCCTGCGCCGTGCCTCTGGTCTTTTCGCGTGTCAGCAGAAAGGCGGATACGCCGAACGGCGCCACGTCGATGCGATCCGCCAGCAAAGCCTCCTGCATTGCTGCGGAACCCGACACGCGATGAAAGACCGGCTTCAACGCCTGCCCTTCCGCCTTGGCGTATTTTTCGAACAGCTTGAGATCGGTCGCGACATAAATCGGCAGGAAAGCAAGGCCGTGCCCCATGCCGATCCGCAAGGGCTGCTGCGCGGATGCAGCCGTCGCCGCGACCACCAAGGTCGCAGCGGATGCCACTAACCGCAGGAGCCCCTGTCTCATCGCTCAGATCTTCTCGTCAACGATAGGATTTCTGAGAAGACCCACGCCCTCGATTTCGATCTCGCAGATATCACCTTGCTTCATGAAGACCGGAGGCGTGCGCGCCTGCCCCACGCCCGAGGGTGTGCCGGTAACGATGAGATCACCGGGCTCTAGCGTGATCGCACGGGTCAGATCGACCAGCGTCTCCGCTACCGGGAACATCATGTTGTCGGTGTTGTCGGACTGCATGACCTGACCGTTGAGGCGCGATTGGATCTTCAGGCCTTTGCCGCCAGCCGGCACTTCGTCGGCTGAGACGAAGAACGGTCCGAAGCCGCCGGTCTTGTCAAAGTTCTTGCCGATATCCCATTGCGTGGTGCGCTTCTGCCATTCGCGAATTGTGCCGTCGTTGAAGCAGGACCAGCCCGCAATCGCCGAGTAGGCGTTGTCCTTGGTCAGATGCTTGGCGCGCTTGCCGACCACCAGAGCCAGTTCGGCTTCATAGTCGAAGGTGTCCGATACCCGCGAACGCACCATGGGTGCGTTGTGCGGCGTCAGCGAGGTAATCACACGCAGGAAGTAGGTCGGAAATTTCGGTACGTTGTCGGCGTAGCGGCCTTCCTTGACATGCTCCATGTAGTTCAGCCCGAGACAAACGATCTTTCCCGGATTGGCGACCGGCAGCGCATACTTGATGCCGGCAAGCGGCCGGTGCGCCGAGGCCGGCGCTTTCTTCGCGAGACCCGCAAGCGAGGACAGATCGCCATTCGTGCTTTTTAGGATTTCAGCGAGATCGGCCGGCACTTCCGGATCGACTGCCTGCAAGTCGATCACCGTATCGCCTTGCACCACGCCAAGCCGCAGCATGTTGTCCGCTTCAAAACCAACGAGCTTCATTTTTCTTTTCCTTCCGATAAGTCCGGGAGATGTTCAGACAGACGTCAGCACGTGCTCGGCAATCTCCTGGCGGGTGGCGACCCAGAGCTTGGCGTCCGCTTTTGCCTTGCGCGCAATCTCTTCGAAGGCCCAGGCGCCGTAAGGCCGGCCGTAGCAATGCGTGTGGGCGGTGACATCGATCATGATCGCCTCGTCATTCCGCTGCGCATGCGCAACAAAATCGTCATAGAGCTCAACGAATTGCCGCGGCGAGCGGCCAAAGCGCATCGCGTGTGGCAAATCGTTGATCTCCATGGTGAGCGGGATGGCGACGAGCTTGCCCGAGCCGAAATCCTGCACATAGGGTCGGTCGTCGTCGAAGACGTCGCCCTGCCAGACATAGCCGGCGTCGAGCAGCAGTTTCGCTGTGGTGGCGGCCGGCGTGCCGCGCGGGCTGATCCAGCCGCTCGGACGAATGCCTGACGCCTGCGTCAGCAGATCCGTCGTCTTCCGGATATTTTCCTTGTCTTCCTCAAGCGTGAGTTTGGCGGGGATGATCTCCTGTCCATAGCCATGCGCGACAATCTCATGCCCCTCGTCCGCAATACGCCTAACGACATGCGGAATGCGCTCGCCGAATACACCGCTGGTCATCACGCTGGCCTTGGTGGCCGTCCGCTTCATGACATCGAGCAGCCGCTCGATCCCGCGCACCGCGCCATAATGGCCCCACATCAGCGCGTTGGTGTCGAAAGTGCCGGCCGGCAGCGGATTGCCCATCGGCCCAAGCCCCGGCGCCTTCCCGTCGGACCAGCCCTCAAAGGCGATATTGAAGACAACTGCGACCTTCCGACCGCCCGGCCAGCAAAAATCCGCTCCCAGCCGGCGCACGACTGCGTCTCGCGCAACGGCATCAATCTCGCTCATCTTCATCAGCACCACTTCCCCGACCCGCCGACACGTGCAACATGCACCGGATACGTTCCGGACCTCAGCCCCTACTTGGCTTCCATCCCGATCTTCTTGATAACGTCGGCCCATTTTGCGGTCTCGGCGCGGACATAGCTGTCCGCGTCTTTTGGCGCGCCGCCGACCGGCATAAAGCCGATCTTGTCGAGCTGGTCGAGCATGCTCTTGTCCTTCAGCACGGCGTTCACGTCGGCATTTATCCTGGCGATCACCGCCTCCGGCGTTTTCGCCGGCACAAAGAATGCGACCCAGGTCGAATCTTCGGTGTCGCCATAGCCGAGTTCGCGCGCAGTCGGTACGTCCGGCAAAGCCGGCACGCGCTCCTTGCTGGTGACCGCGAGACCTTTCACCTGACCGGATTTGACATTCTGCACCGCGGCCGACATCGCAACGCTCGCCAGCGGAATATGCGAGCCGACGACCGCTTGCATGGCGGGACCTGCGCCGGTGAATGGCGCATGCGGAATGTCGGCCTTGGCCTCCACCTTGAAGATGCGTTCGGCCGACAGATGCGGCGTCGTGCCGGCGCCGGCCGTGCCATAGGTCATCTTCTCTTTCTTGGAAGCCTCGATAACCTCTTTGAGAGTCTTCGCCTGCAATGTCGGCGCGCCAATGATGAGATTGGGTGTGGTGGCGACGATTACAGCTGTGCGGAAATCGTCGGGCGAATAGCCCGGATTTTTCGACAGCGTCTGGTTGACCGCATAGGCCGAGGTGCTGACCAGAATGGTGTAGCCATCGGGCTCCGCCTTGGCGACCGCTGCCGCCGCGATATTGCCGCCGGCGCCGCCGCGATTCTCGACGATCACAGTCCGGTTCCAGCGCTCATTCAGCTTCTGTCCGATCAGGCGGGCGATGATGTCGGCCGGTCCGCCGGGTGCGAAGGCCACCTGCAGGCGCACGGCTTGCGCCGGAAAGTCCTGCGCCGCCACCGGTGAGGCGAGGCAAGACACGGTCAGCGCCAACACGGTAGAGAAGCTCCTGATTGCCCCGCTCGCCGACATAGCCTGTCTCTCCCTTTTTGCAGGATGCTTCGCGCCCACCTGAACTGAAGGCACGCTTCGATGCGCGCACCCTCGCCCACAGATGACGGCCGGCACCCGCGTTATCTTGCTCCGGCACTCCCATAGCCGATCAGCGGCGGCAGCGTCAATATTTGATCGAACATTTGTCGATACTTGCGGTTTTGATCGAACAAATATAATGATTCACGGTCCACTAATGATGACGGCACAACAGTGAACTCGTTCAGCGAAATCGGGCGGCACCGGGGAGAAACACTGACGTCGGCCGTGTTCGACGCGCTGCGACGTGCTGTCATCACCGGCGAGTTCGCGCCGGGCGAAAAGTTGCGGGTGCGGCAACTGGCCGAGCGTTTCGGTACCGGCCTTTCGCCCATCCGTGAAGCGTTGAACCGGCTGCTGCGCGACGGGCTCGTGCAGCAGAGTGACCTGCGTGGCTTCTCAGTTGCGCCGGCGACGGAGGCCGATCTCGAGGAGCTCACCAAGGCACGTCTCTGGGCCAACGAGAAAGCCTTGCGGGAATCCGTCACGCATGGCGATGCGGCCTGGGAGGAGAATGTGCTCCTCGCCTATCACCGGCTCTCGCGCATCGAGGCCCGCCTCGCGGGTTCGCCACCCGATATCGATCCGGACTGGGACGCCGCACATGCCACGTTTCATCTGCAGCTGATCGCGGCTTGCGGGTCGCGGTGGCTGATCGGCTTCTGCACACAGCTCTTCGGCCTCGCCGACCGCTACCGTCATCTTTCGCGCATGGCGCCGCTGGCCGGCACACGCCGCCGCAACGACGAGCATCGCATGATCATGGAAGCGGCCATTACACGCGATGCGGACAAGGCAGCGCATCTGCTCAACGAGCATTTTTTGACAACCGCACGGCTGAGTCGGGAGGCCTTGCAGCAGCTTGCGTCCGAGGCACGGCCGCGCTCGCGTCGGGGCAAGGCGTAGCCACAGCGCCGTCATTTATGAATCAGGGTGTGCACCGAAAACAGGCTGTCCGTGTCCGTCCATATCTGGAGCGGCATCCAGCGTGAGCCGCGAACCAGGGCGCTGAACGACCCCGGCGTGTATTTGTAGCTGTTCTCGGTATGGATGGTGTCGCCGGCACGGAAGTCGATCACCTGTCCGGCAACTCTCACCTTCTGCCGCTTCAATGAAGCGAGGTGCATCTCTATGCGCCGTCGCTCGCGGTTATAGAAGGCATGATGTTCAAAATTCTCGCACTGGAAGTCGGCCGCCAATTCGCGATTCATGCGCGAAAGCAGATTCAGGTTGAATGCCTCGGTAACACCGGCCTTGTCATTGTAAGCAGCGTTGAGAATGTCAGGGTCCTTGACCAGATCGACGCCGACGATCATCAGCGCGTTGTGTCCAAGCAGCGTGCCGGCGTGACGCAAGAAGGCCGCCGCATCGTGCGGCTCGAGATTGCCGATGGTTGAGCCTGGAAAGAAGCCGACTCGCGGCTTGTCCGCCGCAATCTGCGGCAGATCGAAAGGCTGCATGAAATCGGCCACCACCGGCGCGACGGTGAGTGTCGGAAAGTCTCTACGTAATTCGCCAGCTTCCTGCGCCAGAAACTCCCCGGAAATGTCGACAGGAATATACGCAAAAATCTTGGCGACGGTCGCCTCCAGCAAGATTTTTGCCTTGGTCGCAGCCCCGCTACCGAACTCGACGAGCACCGCGCCATCGGGAATGAGTGCTGCGATTTCCGTCCGGCGGTCGCGCAGAATCTCCATCTCGGCGCGCGTGAGATAATATTCGGGCTGCCGTGTGATCTCCTCGAACAGCCGCGAACCTTCGCAGTCGTAGAAATATTTCGGCGGGATGCGTTTTGGCGTGGCAGTCAATCCCGCCACTACGTCGGCGGCGAATAATTCAGTTTCATGAGATTCCGCGATGAAAAGCGGACGCGGTCTTGCCAATGCACTCATGACCCGGCTCCCCCTACGGATAGTCGACGAGCCGCAACCCGGTGAACTGCCAGCGCGCCTGCGGATAGAAGAAGTTGCGATAGGTCGCGCGGGCGTGCCCTTTTGGCGTCGCCAGCGACGAGCCCCGCAGCACCATCTGGTTGATCATGAACTTGCCGTTGTATTCGCCGAGCGCGCCTTCGACAGGACGATAGGCTGGATAGGGCGCATATGCGCTGCGTGTCCATTGCCAGACGAGGCCGAAGGCGTCGTCGATCAACCCCTCGCGTGCGGCCACTTCCCATTCCATCTCGGTCGGCAGATGCTTGCCGGCCCAGCGCGCGAAGGCATCCGCCTCATAATAGCTGACGTGGCAGACCGGCGCGGCCAGATCGACCGGCTGCTCTCCGGCCAGCGTCATCGACAACCACTGACCATCGCGCTGGCGCCAATAGCCCGGGGCGGCCCAGCCTTCGGCCTCGACCCGCGCCCAGCCGTCGGACAACCACAGCGAGGGCGTAGTATAGCCGCCATCGGCCATGAATTCGAGCCACAGCATGTTGCTGACCAGATGCCGCTCGATGCGGGCAGGCTGCAGCAGCACCTGATGCACCGGCCGCTCATTGTCGAAATGGAAGCCCTCGCCGGCATAGCCGACGGAATGCACTCCCGCCGGCAGCTCGGCAAACGCGTCCCGGCCGCCGCGAGATGCTGGCATCGTCCAGTCGGGGTCGTAAACCGGGCAGACCGGATTTTGCGCAAAGGCGTGCAGGATATCTGTCACCAGCAATTCCTGGTGCTGCTGCTCATGATGCAATCCAATCTCGACGATCGGGAAAATCTTGTCGCATGTCGCTTCATCGGCCTCCTCGAGCAATCGGATCACCGCGGCATCCACATGGGCCCGATAGGCAGCAACTTCTTCCGTACTTGGCCGCGTGATCAGGCCGCGTTTCGGGCGGTCGTGTCGCGGACCGGCGGCGACATAATAGGAGTTGAACAGGAACGCAAAACGTTCGTCGTAGATCTTGTAATCACGCGCATATGGCGCCAGCAGGAATGTCTCGAAAAACCACGTTACATGCGCACGATGCCATTTGGTCGGGCTGGCATCCGGCATGGACTGCACCACCTGGTCCTCGGAAGACAGCCGCGCGGCGCGCGTTTCGGTTTCGCTGCGGATCAGGCGAAAGATGTTCAGCCAGTGTTCGCGCTGCCGGCGCAACGCGGTCTGGGCCGGCATGTCCGACGCCGAACGGGCGTCGGTGTCCTGCTTCCGCAAGGTAGCTGCGGGCTGCATGTGGGATCTCCAGATGCGGGGATAACTTGCGCCGGCACCCTCTCAATGCGTCGGGATGGGGCTGGTTCCATACGAAATGAAGCTCAAGCCGCTCCGGCTGAAGGTCAATCCACAGAGTCGTGAAGCGCCGAGGACAATCTCTAACACTCTGAATCAATAGCCGTTTTTGGAACGCTTTGGCTGGACGACAGTGCCGCATTCACCCTGCGAGGACAAACCGCCTCAAGCGTCTCGACCAGCGCAGGTCTGCGAATTTGCGCCTCAATCGGGAGCTAAATCGAACGTTGCGCGTTATGGCTGACGCAGGCGAGTCATGTTTTGAATCGCATTGAGACTTCCCAGCCTCGCCTGCCTCGATGATCGAGGGAGAACAGCATATGGCTAAGCGCTCACGACGCCGCACCAGCGCGAGAGGTGCGTCCGGGATCAGACAATCCCTGAACGAAGCCCAGCGTGCTGTCGGTGGTTACGTCCGTTCCGGCAGCAAGCAGGTCAACGACGCTGTTAGTACTTTTCTGAGCAAATTCGACACTGGGCATCTGCTCGATGCGCTGCGTAAGAAGATGCGGGGCACTGTCCGCCGTCCGGCCGGCCGCCGTCGCAGCCCAGCGAGCAGCCGCCGAGCCGCCGCAGGGCGCCGACGCACGGGATCGAAAGTCCGTCGCGCCGCCGCCAGCAAGAAGACGGCCATGCGCCGCAGCAGCCGGCGCAAATAGCGGAGATTGCCAACTGCCGGCATTGCGCGGATCGGCTTCCGGTCCGCGCAATTTGTTTGGCGCTCTTGAATAGGCGGAGCCAGGCGGTAGGTTGTCCTGCCTCGGGAGGACAATCATCTCATGCCAATCAGCAGTCTGCACAGTGTCGACGGTCGCATCACCGCCGCCCGCGACGGAAGCGGGCCGGACCTTGTCATTCTTCATTCGCTGCTGACGGATCGTCACGCCTTCGATCCTGTTCTGCCGCAACTCGCTGCGGGGTTTCGTGTCACCCTGATCAACCTGCCCGGCTTTCACGGCTCGCAGCCGGTCGGAGCAACGATGCCGGACGTCGTTTCCTTCGTGCAGCGCGCTTTTGACGAGTTCGGCATTACGCGCGACGCTGTGCTGTTGGGCAACGGCTATGGCGGCACCGTAGCGCTCGCTTTCGCCATCGCGCATCCGGATCGCGTGGGCAAGCTGGTGCTGGCCGACGTCGCGCCCGGCTTTCCCGAAGCGGGCAAACAGGCCTTCCGCGTAATGTCCGAGAAAGTTGCGACAGGCGGGCTCGGTGGCATTGCCGACATCGCCGCCAATCGGGTGTTCCATCCTGCCTATCTGGCACAGCATCCCCGAGCCATTGAGGAACGCCGGGAGGTGCTGCTGACAATCAATCCTGACGCGTTCCGTGACGCCTGCCAAATTCTGGTCGACGCCGATCTGGTGCCCGATCTGCCGAACGTGAAGGTCCCGACACTCGTGATCTATGGCGAGCTTGATCAGGCGACCCCACCCGCCCTCAATATGCTGATCGCAAGCAAGATCCCGGCGGCCCGCGCCATCGAACTGAAAGGCTGCGGCCATTGTCCGCCGCTGGAACAGCCGAAAGAATTCCTGGCCGCAATCGGGGATTTTATCGCCCCATGAGCCCCTCCATTTGCCAATAGCCCACGGCGCCATCCCACGCTAAGAGGATGCGAAAGCCGGGCCCGCCGCAGCGGGCTTGAGAATCGTCTGGGGGGACTATGGTCGAGCCGCTTTCTCTGTTTGGCATTCCGGTTGACTTCATTCTATTTGGGCTGACCCTGCTCGGTGTCGCCCTTTTCCATCACCATACGTTGCAGGTCGCGCTCGCCGGGCTTGCGGCGATCTCGCTCTACAAACTCCTTTTTACCGGCTTCAAATTTGGCTCCGGTCTCGTTGGCTTGGCGCTTCACCTCCAGCATGAGTGGGTAATCCTCGCGAACCTGTTCCTGTTGCTGATGGGCTTCGCGCTGCTCTCGCGCCACTTCGAACGAAGCCGCGTGCCGGACGAAATGCCCGCCTTCCTGCCCGACGACTGGAAGGGCGCCTTTGCGCTCCTCGTTATCGTGTTCGTGCTGTCGAGCTTTCTCGACAATATCGCCGCCGCGCTGATCGGCGGCACGATGGCGCGGCATGTGTTCCGTGGCAAAGTCCATATCGGTTATCTTGCCGCCATCGTCGCCGCCTCCAATGCCGGCGGTTCCGGCAGCGTCGTCGGTGACACCACCACGACGATGATGTGGATCGACGGCGTCAGCCCCCTGAGCGTGCTGGAAGCCTTCATCGCCGCCAGCGTCGCGCTGGTGATTTTCGGCATCCCGGCCGCATTCCAGCAGCAGCGCTACTCGCCGATCCTCAAAAATCCGCCGCGAGGACTTCACATCGAATGGACGCGCGTCGCAATTGTGGCGCTTATTCTCGTAGTCGCGATTTTGGCCAACGTGACCGCCAATCTGAAATTCCCGGCCTTGCTTGACGTCATCCCAGTCATCGGAATCGCTGTCTGGGTTGTCATCCTGCTTACCGCACCGATCCGCAGGCCGGACTGGGACGTCATGCCGGAAACTTTCAAGGGCACGATCTTTCTGCTCGCGCTGGTGACCGCCGCCTCGATGATGCCAGTCGAAAAGTTGCCGCTCGCCTCCTGGCAGACCGCGCTCGGCCTCGGCTTCGTGTCGGCGGTGTTCGACAACATTCCGCTGACGGCACTCGCGCTCAAGCAAGGCGGTTATGACTGGGGCTTTCTCGCTTATGCAGTCGGTTTCGGCGGTTCGATGATCTGGTTCGGATCCTCGGCAGGCGTGGCGCTCTCCAACATGTATCCGGAAGCCAAATCCGTCGGCCTGTGGATCCGCCACGGCTGGTACGTTGCCGTGGCCTATGTCGTCGGTTTCTTCGTCATGCTGGCCGTTCTCGGCTGGCACCCTGACACCGAGCACAAGAAGCGTGTCGAGTTTGTGCCTGCGCCTGCGGTCATCGTCGCTAGTTGAATTTCAGAACCGGCGAGACAGGCAGGAAAGTGAGCAGCAGGAACAGTGGCACCAGCACCAGCGACGCCCAGAAGAAATAAGCGAAGAAACTGGGCATCTTGACGCCGCGCTCCTCTGCGATGGCATAGATCATGAAATTCGGCGCGTTTCCGATATAGGTTAGCGCGCCCATGTAAACAGCGCCCATCGAGATCGCCGCGAGTGTCCCGGCAAGCGGCCCCATAAGCTGCGCAGAATCTCCTCCCGCCAGTTCGAAGAAAACCAGATAGGTCGGCGCGTTGTCGAGGAATGCTGATAAAATGCCGGTCAGCCAGAAATAAGCCGCTTCGTGCGGCTGCCCGTCATTCGCCGTCACGGCCGAGAGGAGAAACGCGAATTGCCCCTCGCGTCCGGCCTGCAGCATGGCCAGCACCGGAATGATCGCGGTGAAGATACCGGCGAAAAGAACGGCCACCTCGCGGATCGGTTCCCAGGTGAATCCGTTCGATTCGCGGTGCTCGTTCGGTGTGAGCCACAGCGACAGCAACGCGATGCCGATCAGCTCCACATCGCGCAGGACATTCTGTAACGCGACCTCGGTGCCGAACACATGGAAGGCCACGCCCGGTCTCCAGAAGGCCGGCAGCAGAATGCACACGATGATGGCGACAATCAGCAGGAAGTTGATCTTCCCTCGTACGCGAATGCGCGACGGCGCGTGGAATTGATGCCCCGCGTCCTTTTCCTCGCGCCACAGAATTTCGTCCAGAACGAAGAACGCCGCCAGCACTGCAACAGCAACTATTGCCGTCTGCAGCCACAGATTCTGGGCCGTCCAGAAAAAATCGACGCCGCGAAGGAATCCGACGAAAAGTGGCGGATCGCCCAGCGGCGTCAGGGCCCCGCCGACATTGCCGACAAGGATAATGAAGAACACGACGACATGGACGCGGTTCCGCCGCTGCTCGATCGCGCGCAACAACGGCCGGATCAGGATCATGGCGGCGCCAGTCGTGCCAACGATACTGGCGATTGATGTGCCGAACGCCAGCATCACGGTGTTGTTGATCGGAGTCGCGCGGATTTGTCCGGTGACCAGAATGCCGCCAGCAACCGTGTAGAGCGTGAACAAGAGCACGATGAAGCTGAGATATTCCGCCAGCATGGCGTGCACGAACGATTCGAACGCCGCAGAGGGGCCGAACCCGATCGCCAAGGGCGCGAGCGCCAGCATCGCCCAGCCCGCGGCGATCTTGCCGTAATGCGCATGCCAGATTTTCGCAAACAGCAGCGGGCCGGTGGCGATGCTCAGCAGCAAGCCGGCAAAGGGCAATGCCCAGGGCCACGACAAGCCTTTACCGTCCAGCGTCGCCGCATCGGCGGTGTCAGGGCATAACAAGACTAATGCAGACAGAAGGAATGAGAGACTTACCGGCATCGATGGCTGCCTTGCATCACGCGTCCGCCGAAAGCAACGCGGTAATTTGCCCGGCTCCGTGTCCTTCGGCGGCCAGCCCCCGCTTGCCATCGCTTCGATTTCAGGCTACCAAATAGTGATACAGTTGTACTGCATCGCGGACCATAGAAGCCGCGTGCGCCGGGGAGGCAGCGTTGGCGACATCCGTCAAAAAGATCGCACTCGAAGAGCATTTCCTGGCGCCAGGCTTCGAGGAATACTGGCTGAAAACGGTCGAGGACGTCGATCCTAGGCTCTACGGACAAGTGCTGTCGCGGCTGAAGGATTTCGGCGATCTGCGGCTCGAGGCCATGGACAAGGCCGGCATTGCACGCTCGGTGCTGGCGCTCGCGGGCCCCGGCGTGCAGGTCGAGCGCGATTCCGCCAAAGCGGTGCGCAAGGCGACCGAGGCCAATGACTTTCTCGCCGAGGAAGTCGCGAAGAACCCTTCGCGCTATTCCGGATTCGCACATATCGCCCTGCAGGATCCCGTGGCTGCCGCGAATGAACTGGAGCGCTGCGCGAAGCAGCTCGGCTTTGCCGGCTGCATGATCAACGGCCACACCAACGGGCAATATCTCGACGACCCGAAGCTGTATCCCTTCTGGGAACGCGCCGAAGCGCTCGGCACCGTGGTCTATCTGCATCCAGCCGATCCGGTTTCGCCCTTTACCGTCCTCAACGGCACGAAAGGTCTCAAGCGCGCCACTTGGGAGTGGACGGTGGAGACCGGTTCGCACGCCTTGCGCCTGGTGTTTGGCGGGCTGTTCGACCGTTTTCCCAAGGCCACGCTCGCACTCGGTCATCTCGGCGAGACCCTGCCCTATCTTCTCTGGCGCTTCGACAGCCGCGCCAAGCTCTACGGCGTCAAGCTGCAGCGGCAGCCGTCCGACTACATCAGGCAGAACATCGTCGTGACGCTGTCGGGCATGTTCTCGGCGGAGCCGCTCAATTGCGCGATTGCGGCGCTTGGCGCCGACCGAGTGATGTTCTCGGCAGACTATCCGTTCGAATCGAGCGAAGAAGCCGGCCACTTCATGGATACGGTTCCGCTCGAGCAAAAACTGCGCGAGCAAATTGCCTATTCGAACGCCCGCAGAATTCTGCGACTTCCGAATTGAAGCTTCGGGAACACGATGATGAACAAGCACATGACAGCGCAACCGGCCGGCACCCCCGACAAGAGCAGCGTGCAGGTGATCGCCCGCGCTGCCTCCATCCTGCGCGCACTGGAAGATGCGGCACCCGGCCTCAGCCTCGGCCAGATCGCGCAGCGCGTAAACCTGGCGCGGTCGACGGTGCAGCGCATCGTCTCGGCCTTGGAAACAGAGAAGCTCGTGATTGCGGCCTCACCTAATGGCCGCGTACGCCTCGGCCCGGCCATCCTGCGGCTGGCGGCATCGGTGCGCACCGACTTCGTGACTATCGCCAAGCCCTTCATCACGAAGCTGTCGCACGATCTGCGCGAGACCGTTGATCTCGCGACTGCGAAGGAAGATCACATGGTCTTCATCGACCAGGTTGTGGGGTCGCACCGTTTGCGCACAGTTTCTGCCGTGGGCGAATCCTTCCCTCTGTATTGCACCGCCAACGGCAAGGCTTATCTGGCGCAGTTACCCGATACGGAAATCGAAGCTCTGATCGGCCGCACCTATGAGGCACGCACGCCGAAGACGATCACCAAGCTCGATGTTCTGCTTGAGGAACTGAGATCGGTTCGCCGCAATGGCGTCGCCTATGACCGGGAGGAGCACACGCTCGGCATCTGCGCCGCGGGCGTCGCGCTGCACGACTTCCACGGCAATCCGGTCGCCATTTCGGTGCCGGTGCCGAGTCAGCGCTTCAAGGACCAGCAGAAAGACATTGCGGAACGGCTGCTGCGCACCAAGGCGGCACTGGAAGAACACATCAACGCCGCCATGAAGTGACGGCACCAATCACGAACAGGCGCGTTCGCGCGCAGAAGAAGAACGGAGACCAGAAGATGACGATCAAGATCCGCGGCATCGAGTTCGAGGACAACCTCAAGAACAACATGGGGCTTGAATTCTACAATCTGTCGCACCGCTTCGGATACCAGTCGCCGAACTGGCCCTATTTCGAGGACGTCAAGATCGAGCGCATCCATTACATGGCCAAGTCCGGCGTGCTGTCGCAACGCATCACCACGTCGATGCACAACACCACCCATATCGACGCGCCGGCGCATGTCGTGCAGGGCACGCCGTTTATCGACGAGGTGCCACTGCCGCATTTCTTCGGCACCGGCATTGTGGTGTCGATCCCCAAGAAGAAGTGGGAGCCGATCACCTATGACGATCTGGAAAAGGCCGCCGGCAAGCATGTGCGCCCGCATGACGTCGTGATCGTCAATACCGGCTGGCATCACCTCTATGACGACAGCGAGGACTATTTCTGCCGCGCGCCCGGCTTTGTGCCCTCGGCCGGCGACTGGTTCGTCGAGAAGAAGGTGAAAGTCGTCGGCCACGACACCCAGGCCAACGACCACCCGCTCGCCACTGCCATCGGCCCGCAGCGCAACGGTCCGCTGCATCCGCATCTCGCCGAAGAATACAAGGAATGGTCCGGCGGCCGCGACTGGAAGGATGACTTCCCCGAATGGGAGCCGGTGCATCGCAAGCTCTTTTCCAACGGCATCCTCGGCATCGAGAATGTCGGTGGCGATCTCGACAAGGTCACCGGCAAGCGCTGCACCTTCGCGTTTTTCCCGTGGAACTGGGACCGAGGCGATGGCTGCATCATTCGCCTCGTCGCCATGATCGACAAGAACGGCGGTTACCGCATCGAACGCGGGGAGGACCTGAAATGATCGTGCGCAAACTCAATGACGCGAAGGCCTATGAAGCCCCCAATCACCGGGCCTATTCCTCGCTGCGCCTGTTTGGCATGGATGCCGGCGGCCCGACCAAATTCGTGGTGGGCCTCTCGCATTTCCTTCCCGGAGGCGGCGCCGGCCCCGACGCCTCCCCGACCGAGAAGGTCTATGTGATCCTCTCGGGAAAGCTGTCACTGATCGTGGACGGCAAGGAAACGGTGCTCGGTCCGGGCGATTCCTGCTTCATCGGCCCGAACGAGAAGCGCGAGATCATCAACCGCACCAATGAAGTGGTGACGATGATCGTCGCCATGAACAACCCGCAGGCGTGACGCGAAATCCATCATGGCCGGGCCCTCCGACCGTGATGCTCAATAATAAGAACGGCCGCCGCTGGCGGAATGGGAGACGACAATGACTGAGGCGTGGCTGAAGAATCCGCATTCGCTGTTCGACATCAAGGGCAAGACCGCGATCATCACCGGCGCGTCGGGCGCCTTCGGTGCTCTTGCTGCACAGGTGCTGGCCGGTGCTGGTGCGAATGTTGTCATTGCCGCCGGCAAGGCCGACGAACTGAAGAAGACAGCAGCCGCATGCGAAAAGCTCGGCGCCAAGGTCGAGAGCGTGGCGATCCGCCCGAACTCCGAAGCAAACTGCGACAGGATCGTGCAGACCGCCGTCGACAAGTTTGGCCGCGTCGATATTCTCGTCGTCGGCTCCGGAAAGAACGACGTCTCGAAGATCGTCGACATGTCGCCGGAGCGTTTCCTTGACGTCATGGACGCCAATGTCACGCAATCCTGGCTGATGGCCCGCGCCGCCGGACGGCAGATGCTGAAGCAGGGCGGTGGGGGCAAGATCGTGCTGATGTCCTCCGCGCGCGGCCTGCTCGGCCACCCCGCCGGCTACACAGCCTATTGCGCCTCGAAATCCGCCGTCGACGGCATCACCAGGGCGCTGGGTTGCGAATGGGGCGACACCGGCATCACCGTGAACGCGATCGCGCCGACCGTCTTTCGCTCGGCGCTGACCGCCTGGATGTATGAGGACACCGACAAGGCCAAGGACGTGCGCAAGGGCTTCCTCGCCCGCGTGCCGAAAGGCCGGCTGGGCGAGCCGTCCGATCTCGCCGGCCCCCTTCTCTTCCTCGCCTCCTCCGCCTCGGATTTCTACACCGGCCACATCCTCTACGCCGACGGCGGCTATACGGCGGGCTGACCATGGCAGACAAGGCGCGTATCGCTGTCATTGGCGCCGGGCTGATGGGCCACGGCATCGCGCAGGTCTTTGCCCTGCATGGTCACGACGTCACGGTCTACGACTCGTTCGAGGCAAACCTGAAGACACTGAAGGATCGCATCGGCACCAATCTGCGCGATCTCGACGATGATCCGAAGGCAGTTGAGCGTGTGACGCCGCAAGGCGATCTTGCCGCAGCTGTGCGAGGTTCAGACTACGTTGTCGAAGCCGTGCTGGAGGATTTGCCACTCAAGCAGAAGCTGTTTGCCGAGATCGAAAGCCACGTCCGTCCCGACACGATCCTGGCGAGCAACACATCGGTCATTCCGATTACGAGAATCATGGAAGGGCTGCAGCGACGCGAGCGCGCGCTCGGCACGCACTGGTGGAATCCGCCCTATCTTGTGCCACTGGTCGAGGTCATCGGCACGCAATGGACCTCGCGGGCCGCGATCGACTGGACGATGGCCTTGCACACAGCCATCGGCAAGACGCCGGTGCATGTGAAGAAGGATGTCGCCGGCTTTGTCGGCAACCGCCTTCAGCACGCCTTGTGGCGAGAAGCGGTTTCGCTGGTTGAAAACGGAATCTGCGACGCCGAAACGGTCGACACAGTAATCAAGGCAAGTTTCGGTCGCCGGCTCGCAGTGCTGGGCCCGCTGGAAAATGCCGATCTCGTGGGCACCGACCTCACGCTGGCAATTCACAAGACCGTATTGCCTGAAATCGACAGCCGCCCAGGCCCCTCCCCCTATCTGGAGAAGCTTGTCGCAGATGGTAAGCTCGGCATGAAAACGGGCGAAGGCTTCCGCAAATGGACACCGCAACAGCAAGCGACGTTAAGATCGCAAGTGACCCAGCATCTCAAAAAGGCGCGCACACAAGACGCCTGACCATCATGCAATATACAAGGGAGGACTATCGTGAAGGACAACGGCACTTCCAAGGATAAGCTCCAGTCCGGCATTTCGCGCCGCACGCTCGTTCAGGCCGGTTTCGGCGCCATCGCCGCGCCGGCCGTGCTTCGCGTCATTCCAGCCAACGCGCAAAGCAAAGTGATCAAGATCGGCAATGTCAGCCCGCGCACCGGACCGCTGGCCGGCTTCGGCGAGGCCGATCCCTTCATCATCGAACAGGTGAAGGGCATTCTGTCGAAGGGCATCCAGAGCGGCGGCAAGACCTATCCGGTCGAGATCATCTCCAAGGACAGCCAGTCCAACGCCAGCCGCGGCGCCGAAGTCGCCGCCGAACTGATCCTGCGCGACAAGGTCGACCTGATCGTCGGCTCCGGCACGCCCGACACCACGAACCCGGTGGCGGATCAGGCGGAAGTCAACGAAGTTCCCTGCATCACCACCAATTGCCCCTGGCAGCCTTACTTTTTCGGCCGCAAGGGCGATCCCAAGAAGGGCTTCAATTGGACCTACCATTTCTTCTGGGGCCTGGAAGACGTCATCGCGTCCTTCCTCGCGCTGTGGGATGGCGCACAGACGAACAAGGTTGTCGGCGGCCTGTTCCCGAACGACGCCGACGGCAATGCCTGGGGCGACGCCGAGCGCGGCGTGCCGCCCGCCTTCCAGAAGGCCGGCTACAAGCTGATCGATCCGGGCCGCTTCCAGCTCATGAACAATGACTTCACCTCGCAGATTTCCGCGTTCAAGGCGGCGGGCGTGGAGATCGTGACCGGCGTGATGATCCCGCCGGATTTCGCGACATTCTGGTCGCAGGCGGCACAACAGAATTTCCGGCCGAAGATCGTCACCATCGGCAAGGCGCTGCTGTTCCCGTCGGCGGTGAATGCGCTCGGCGCGCGCGGGAACGGCCTCACCACAGAAATCTGGTGGTCGCCCAACCATCCCTTCAAATCCGGCCTCACCGGCCAGTCGGCGAAGGAACTGGCCGCCGCCTATGAGAAAGGGACCAACCGTCCCTGGACGCAGCCGATCGGCTTCCAGCATGCCTTGTTCGAAGTCGCCATCGACACGCTCAAGCGCGCGAAATCGCTCGATCCGAAAGCGATCCGCGATTCCATTGTCGCCACCGATTATCAGTCGATCGTCGGTCCGGTGAAATGGACCGGCCAGCCGGTCAAGAATGTGACCAAGACTCCACTCGTGGCGGGTCAGTGGAAGCGCGCGGGCGACAAGCTCGAACTCGTCATCACCGCCAACAAGCCGGCCCCGCAGATTCCGGTCGGCGGGAAGATGGAGCTGTTGTCATAACAGGACGTGACACGCCTGCGCGGGCTTGACCCGGCAAGCCGGGTATCCCCGACTAGCGCATCAAAAACTGCGGAACTCGCGTCTACGCGGGTTCCGATGCATCCATCTCTTTCGCGAAGGCGATGGATTGCCGGGTCAAGTCCGGCAATGAGGCGGGGGAAATGCCATGACGCCCATTCTCACTCTCGACAAGATCTCCAAGCGCTTCGGTGCCGTTGTTGTCGCCGACGGCGTCGATCTTGCCGTCGGAAGGGGTGACGCGCTCGGCATCATCGGCCCGAACGGCGCCGGCAAGACCACGTTGTTCGGCATCATTACCGGAACCGTGCAACCGGATTTGGGCCGGGTGACTTTTGACGGCCGCGACATTACCCGGCTCGCACCGGACAAGCGCTGCCGCATGGGCATCGCGCGCTCGTTCCAGATTCCGCAGCCCTTCGGCGGCATGACCGTTTTCGAGAACCTCGTGGTTGCCGCCGCCTTCGGCCAGGGCCGCAGCGAACACGACGTCTATGCCGAGAGCCACGATATTCTTGACCGCTGTGGTTTGGCGGCGAAGGCCAATCGTCCCGCGAGTTCGCTGACACTGCTCGACCGCAAGCGGCTGGAGCTGGCGCGCGCGCTCGCCACCGACCCGCAATTGCTGCTGCTCGACGAAGTTGCCGGCGGCCTGACCGAGCATGAATGCGAGGCCCTGGTCGTGCTGATCAAGGACATTCGCAAGACCGGCATCACCATCGTCTGGATCGAGCATATCGTGCACGCGCTGCTCGCGGTGATCGACCGCCTCGTCGTCCTGCATGGCGGTGCATTGATCGCGCAGGGCGACCCGCAGGAAGTGATCCGCTCGCCGCAGGTCAACGAGATCTACATGGGAATTCCCGCCGATGCCTGAGCCGTTGCTGGAAATTCGCATGCTCGATGCCTTCTACGGCGATTTCCAGGCGCTGTTCGGCATATCTCTCGCAATTCCGGAAGATTCCGTCGTCTCCTTCGTCGGCGCCAATGGCGCGGGCAAGAGCACGCTGCTGAAAAGCATCGCCGGCCTGATGCCAGGCCGTCGCGACGCGATTGTCTTCCGCGGCGAAGAGATCGGCGACAAGCCCGCCTACGAAGTCGCCAAACGCGGCATTGCGCTGGTGCCGGAAGGCCGCCGGCTGTTTCCGTCGCTGTCGGTTGAGGAAAACCTCATGATTGGCGGCCAGCTCGGCCGCGAGGGCCCCTGGTCGCTGGCCCGCGTCTACGAGCTCTTTCCATTTCTGTTCGAACGCCGACATACGCCCGCCACTGCCCTTTCCGGCGGTCAGCAGCAGATGTGCGCCATCGGCCGTGCGCTCATGTCCAATCCGCGCCTCTTGATGTGCGACGAAATCAGCCTCGGCCTCGCGCCCATCGTCGTGCGTGACATCTACGCGCGGCTGCCGCAGATCGCCTCCGCCGGCATCACGCTCATCATCGTGGAGCAGGACGTGGCACAGGCTTTGAAGGCCGCCGACCGCGTCTATTGCCTGCAGGAAGGCCGCATCGTGCTGCAAGGCAAGGCCGGCGAAGTCACGCGCGAGGCGGTGTCCGCCGCCTATTTCGGAGTCTGAGCGTGGAATGGATCAACACCATCGTGCAGGGCATTCTGATTGGCGGGCTCTATGCCATGTTTGCCGCCGGGCTCTCGCTCATTTTCGGGGTCATGCGCCTGGTCAACATCGCGCATGGCGACCTGATCGTGCTCGCCGCCTATGTCGCGCTGGTCGTCGTCGAGACGCTTGGCATAAATCCACTGATGTCGCTTCTTCTCGTCGTGCCGGTCATGGCTGTCATCGGCTATGTCCTGCAGCGCACGATCCTCAACCGCACGCTGGGCGACGACCTTCTGCCGCCGCTGCTCGTCACCTTCGGGTTGTCGGTCATCATCCAAAACGCGCTGCTCGAACTCTTCACCGCCGACAGCCGCAAGCTCAATGCCGGCCCCATCGAAACGGCGAGCATCGAAATCCTGCCCGGCGTCTCGCTCGGCATTTTGCCGCTGGCGCAATTCGTGATGGCCGTTGTCGTTATCGCGCTGATGCAAATGGTCTTCTACCGCACCGGCATGGGCCGCGCCTTCCGCGCCACCTCCGACGACCAGCCGGTGGCGCAGCTCATGGGGCTCGACAACCGGCATATCTTCGGCCTCGCTATGGCGCTGTCGCTTGCCATCGTCGCGATTGCCGGCGTGCTGCTTGCCGTGCGCGCCAATTTCGATCCGTCCATCGGACCCGCGCGGCTTATCTTCGGTTTCGAGGCAGTCATCATCGGCGGGCTCGGCTCGATGTGGGGCACACTCGCTGGCGGCGTCATCCTCGGCGTGTCACAGGCCATCGGCGCCAAGATTGATCCCGGCTGGCAATTGCTGGCCGGCCATCTCGTCTTCCTTTTCATCCTCGCCGTCAGGCCGCAAGGCCTGTTCCCAAAGGTGCAGTGATGCACGCGCCCGGCTTCCGCGTCGCGCATTCCACCCGCTCAAGCCGGTTCGGCATGGCCGGCTTCGCACTGCTCGTCCTCGCGCTCGCCACCGCGCCATTCTGGGCCGAGCGGTCCGACCTGCGGCTGTTTGCCGAGATCTTCACCTATGTGGCGCTCGCCAGCCTGTGGAACCTGCTGGCCGGATATGCCGGTCTCGTCTCGGTGGGCCAGCAAGCCTATGTGGGGCTTGGCGCCTACATCCTGTTCGGCCTTGCCATCTTCGCCGGCGTCAATCCGGTCTGGACCATCCCGGTCGCAGGCCTGGTTTCGGCCATTGTTGCAATACCCGTCGCCTTCCTGATCTTCCGCCTGCGCGGGCATTATTTCGCCATCGGCACCTGGGTGGTGGCGGAAGTCTTCCGCCTGCTCGCCGCACAGATCGGCCCGCTGGGCGGCGGCTCAGGCATTTCGCTGCCGGTCTCGACCGTCACCGCGATCGCCGAAACGCGGCAGATGCGCGAATTCCTGATCTACTGGATTGCGCTGGCGCTGCTCGTCGCCATTCTCGGCCTGATCGTGATGCTGCTGCGCTCGCGCTACGGCCTCGCTCTCACCGCCATCCGGGACAACGAGACGGCGGCCCTATCGAACGGCGTCAATGTCATCCGCACCAAGCTCGTGGTCTATGTCATCACGGCTGCCGGCACCGCCATGATCGGTGCGCTCATCTTCCTGCAGAAGCTGCGGGTGTCGCCCGACACCGCGTTCAGCGTCAATGAATGGACCGCCTTCGTTATCTTCATCGTGGTGATCGGGGGCGTCGGGCGCTTAGAGGGCCCGATCGTCGGCACCATCGTCTTCTTTCTGCTGCGTGAGACCCTCGCCGATCTGGGGGCCATGTATCTGCTCATGCTCGGCGTCGTCGCCATCGCCGTGATGCTGAAGGCGCCCAAGGGCATCTGGGGCTATCTCGCCGAGCGTTTTGGCTGGGAGCTGTTCCCGCTGGCGCGGCGGGTCGAGCAGCGAAAGGACTAGCAAGGTGAGCGCGCCCCCTCCCGTGATCGATGTCCATGCCCATGTGGTGGTGCCTGAGATTTACGCGGAGACCTCGCGCTGGAGCATTTTCGCGCAATCGATCAATGATCCCAATCTGAGCGGCGAAGCCCGCGAGAAGGCGAAACAGCGCAGCGACAGCGTGATTGCGCGCATGGCCGACACGGATGAGCGCATCGCGGCGATGGACGCCATGGGCGTCGATGTTCAGGTGCTGTCGCCAAGCCTCGTGCACCAATGCACTTACGAGGCCGAACCACAGACGGCGCTGGCCCTGGACCGCGCATCCAATGACCGCATTGCGGCGATGGTGGCCGCCCGTCCCTCCCGCTTCAGGGGGCTCGGCAGCGTGCCGCTGCAATCCTCCGCGCTCGCCGTGCAGGAGCTTGACCGCTGCATCGGCGAACTGGGCCTCAGCGGCGTGATCATATCCACCCGCGTGCGTGACATCGAGATCGGCGACCAGAGTTTGCGGCCGTTCTGGGACCGCGTCGAAGAGCTCGGCGCCGTCGTCTTCATCCATCCGGCCGGCAATCCCGACCCGCGCTTCAGACCGCATTTCCTTTGGAACAGCATCGGCCAGTCCTTCGAGGAAGCGATGGCCATCGCTTCGCTCATGTACGATGGCGTTCTGGATGCATTTCCGCAGTTGAAAATCTGCATCTCACATGGCGGCGGCTACATGCCCTTCTATTTGGGCCGTGTCGTACGCAACTATCTCGAGAAGCCGTCGACGCGCGTGAACATGACGAAAGCGCCCGACGAGTATCTGCGCATGCTGTACTACGACAGCTGCGTCTATGATCCGGTGACGCTGGAGCAGCTTGTCGCCAAGGTCGGCAGCGGTCGCGTGCTCATGGGCTCGGACTATCCGGTGGGCGAGACCCGGCCGGTCGATTTCATCGCCAGCCATCCGCGGCTGTCGGACGCGGACAAGAAGAACATGATCTCGCTCAACGCAGCGAGGCTCTTCAACGTCTGAACGGGAGGACGACATGCGTATCTTCACTGCCGCTGCCGCATTTGCAGCCACGCTTGCCATGGCGGGCGCCGCTTACAGTCAGCCGTTGGGGCTGAGCACCTCGCCGCAAGGCACCGCGACCTATTCCATCGGCGCCGCCGTCGCCAAGGTGCTGACCGAGAAGGGCAATATCCAGGCCCGTGTGCAACCATCGAGCGGCACCGGTGCCGCGCTGGCCCTCGTCAATTCCGGAGAAGTGGATGTCGGCTTCAGCAACACGCTGGAACTGCTGGAGGCGTATCAAGGCACTGGCATCTTCGACAAACGCCCGAACCCGAAATTGCGTACGCTCGCCATCCTGTTCCCCTTCCGGGTCGGCTTCTTTGTGCGCACCGATTCGCCGATCCAATCGGTCAAGGACATGAAAGGCAAGACGCTGGCCTACGGCTTCACCAGCCAAGAGGTGCTGCGTGTCATCGCCGACGCCATGCTGGCCTCCGGCGGGCTGACGCCGGCCGACGTGAAAACGGTTTTGGTGCCCAATTTGATCCGCGGCGTCGACGAATTCATTGCCGGCCGGGTGGATGTCACTCTCTTCGCGCCGGGCGCCGGCAAGGTGGCCGAGGCCGACGCCGCGGTCGGGGGCATCCGCTACATCTCGCTGGACGACAGTCCGGCGGCGGTCGGCGCCATGCAGAAGCTGTTCCCGACCTCTTACATGTCGGTCGTCAATCCGGCGCCGAACCTCGCCGGCATCCGCGCGCCGATCAAGCTGATGCATTTCGACTATACGATCATGGCCAATGCCGATCTTGCAGCCGCGCGCGTGAAATCGATCTTGCAGATACTGGCCGACAACAAGGAGGCGCTGACTCAAACCTTGCCGCTGTTCCGCGATTTCAATCCCCAGCGCATGTATCACAGGTTGAAAGTGCCCTACCACGAGGGGGCCGTCGCCTTCTATCGCGAACGCGGGATCAAGGAGAGTGAATAGCCATGGCCGCCGCCGATGGACCGCTTGTCGATATCTATTGTCACATCTATCCCGACCGCTTCTTTGAGGAGATGACGAAGGTCTCTCCGCAACTGGAAAACTTGGGCAAGCGGCTGCGCTCGATCAAAAAACTGTTCGATCTCGACGAGCGATTTCGGGAAATGGATGGCTTCGGCGACTACCGGCAGATCATCTCGCTGCCCAATCCGCCGATCGAGGACATCGCCAGGCCCGATATCGGACTTGGCCTGGCCCGCATCGCCAACGACTCGATGGCGGAACTCTGTCGCAGGCATCCAGAGCGGCTTCCTGCCTTCGCAGCCGCCTTGTGCCTCACCGATATCGACGGCTCTGTCGCCGAGGCGCGACGCGCGATCGACACGCTCGGCGCGCGCGGCATCCAGATCTTCACCAACATCGCCGGCAAACCGCTTGATGATCCCTCATTCCGGCCCGTTTTCGAGCTGATGGCGCAATACGATCTGCCCATCTGGCTGCATCCGGTGCGCACCTCGGCGATGACGGATTATCCGGCGGAGGCGAAATCGCGCTTCGAGATGTGGTGGTGCTTCGGCTGGCCTTACGATACCTCGGTGGCCATGGCCCGCCTCGTCTTCTCCGGCCTGTTCGACCGGCATCCCGGCATCAAGATCGTCACCCACCATTGCGGCGGCATGATCCCCTATTACGACGGCCGCGTCGGCGCCGGCCTGGAGGTGCTGGGCAGCCGCACCAGCGATGAGGACTATTCGCAGATCCTGCCCTCGCTGAAGCGTCCGCATCTCGACTATTTCCGCGACTTCCATGCCGACACGGCAATGTTCGGCGGACAGTATGGGGTGCGCTGCGGACTTGAATTCTTCGGCGCCGATCGCATCGTCTTCGCAACCGATGCGCCGCTCGGCCCGATCAGGCCCACCATTGAAGCAGTGGACCGGCTCGGCGTCGACGACGCAGACCTGCGCAAGATCAAGTCGGGAAACGCCGCAAGACTCTTGAACATGCCGTTCAACTAGAGTCTTCTGATGCGAGGAGCATCAGAATGACTCGCATTTTACGGATTTTCATCTCCGCTGCTGCGGCAGGCTTGGCAGCTATAGCTTCGCAAGCCGCACAGGCGCAACGCTATTCGCCCTTTTGCGCGCAGTTCAGCGACGGCAGCGGCATGGATTGCAGCTATCCCTCCCTGCAAAGCTGTCTCGCCTCGGTCAACGGCGTCGGCGGCGTCTGCACGGTCAACCCGCGCTCGCCCAATCAGTCGCCGCCGCCGCCGGGATTCCTGCAACGACTGATGCAGGGCAACGGCCCCGCCTTCGCGCCCATCGATGTCGGGCCGCCGCCGGATTCGGGTTTGCCGCCGCGCACCGCGACCACGCGGCCGACCGGAAATGACGGGCGCTATTGTGCAACGCTGACGGACGGCTCTTCCAATTGCAGCTATACGACTTTCGCAAGCTGCCAAATGGCCGTCAGCGGCGTCGGCGGAGGCTGCAATGTCAATCCACGCGCGCCGCATGTCATGCCGCGCCGCCCTGGCTCGTAGAGAACATTGCAAGAAATCTCATGACCAAACCGCCTTTTCTCAACGTCACCGAACCGCCCTTCAACGCCAGGGGCGACGGCAAGAGCGACGACCGCGCCGCCATCCAGGCGGCGATACACGCCGCGGCGAATGACGGCGGCGGCAGCGTGTATTTCCCGAAAGGCGTCTATTTGATCGGCGCCGAGCCCAATGGTATCGGCGGCTTGCAGCTCCGCTCGCACGTGACGCTGCAGGGGGAAGCGCCGCGCGCCGTCGTTTTCAAGCTGCAGGATGGCGCTAACAAGACTCTCATCTATGGCCCCTCCGACGTGGACCGGCTCTGGGGCAGCAAATCGAGCGGCGGCCTGCAGAACTGGTCTCTGGTCAATATCGAGCTCGACGGCAACCGCGCCAACAACGCTTCCGGCAACGGCGTCTGGGTCTATGGTTTCAGGCCGATCGTCGACAAACTTTTCATCGGCAATGTTGCGGAGCATGCCTGGCGCAGCGAATGGGGCACCGGGGGGCCGGCTTTCGGCATGGAAGGCATCATCTCAGATGTCTATGTGGAGACCTGCGGCAAGCACGGTTTCTGGTTCGCCGGGCCGCACGACTCGGTGATCACCAATGTGCTGGTGGTGGATGCCTCGCAGTCCGAGCGCGCCGCCTGGGACGCCTTCCACATCGAAGGGCGCGCGACCTCGCGCTTCGTTGCCTGCCATTCCTGGGCGCGCGCCAACCGCCCGAATCGGCACCGCTACGGGCTGCATGACACTTCGGGCGGCAACGATTTCATCGGCTGCCAGTTCGAAGGCGCTTTCACCGCCAATGTCTATGCCGCCGGACACGGAACAACCTTCGATGCCTGCCGTTTCTTCGCCGCCGGCAATGGCGTGAACGTTCTCATCCGCACCAGCGAGATCGTCATGAAGGCGCGGCTCGAAGGGCCGCTGGAAGGCGCACCGCCCTGCCGAGGCGTGGTGCTGGGACAGGCCGGCGACTGGGTCGCCGCCTGCGACATCGACGTCTATGTGCGCAAGCAGGCGGCCGGAGCTATCGATTTCACGCATTCGGCGGGCACGAATTCTGTTCGCGTGCGCGGCTTTCTCGAGTCGGGTGTGCCGTATGCCGGAAAACCGAAGCCCAATGACGATGTCGATTTCTTCTGCTCCGGCAAGAGTGGCGCGGTGCTGCGGCAGTCGGCCAGATAACCGGCCAGGTAATCTGCGTGCGTTATTTCCGCTTGCGGCTCGCCGTCACCGTTGTCGATGCGCGCGCAGAACAGAAGGTCTCCACGGCATCCTTCACCGCAACCGCCACACGTTTCTGCCGCTCTTCGCCTGCGAGCGCGCTCTCTTCCGCCGGATTGATGATCAGCCCCGCCTCGAACAGGACCGCCGGCATGCGCGCTGCGCGCAGCACATACAGCTTGTCGAAGCGGTAAACGCCGGCCTCCTTGTCGAGCAATTCACGCTGGCGTCCGCGCATGACTTTTTCGGTATAGTGCGGCGTGAATTGAAGGCCGCTCGCCTTCAATTGCCGGCCAAGCGTTCTGGCGAATTGCAGACTGGCGGCCTGGTCGGCGTTCTCATAGGAAACGAAAATCGAATGGCCCCTGTACCGGTCGCTGAAGCGTTTCGGGCCTCCCTCCTCGTCCATGTGCTGCAGCAGCCATTCCGGCACCGAGTCGTGGTGGATCGACACCAGCAGATCGACCTTCGCGGCATTGGCGTTCGCCACCCGCCTGACCAGCGCCGGCAACGCCGGTCCCGCGGTGATCTGCACGATGGTCTTGGAGAATCCGGCACTGACCAGCGCGCGTTCGATCTGCCGCGCCAGATTCAAGTTGAAATCGTATTCCGGGACGCTGCGTACGGAAATCGCACCAGGCGCTTCGGCGGTATGGCCTACATCCAGCAGCACACCGAATTGTGCGCGGTCGCATGACGGCTTGGGCGGTGTGCTCTGCTGGCCGGTCTGGGCAGCAGCGTCGCTGACAAAGACCCACGCGATCGCGGCGGCAGCCGCCATCAGGGGCCTCGCGCGGGAACATCGCCGTGGATCATTCATGGTCAGCCGGAGGGTTTCGCGGGCGCGTAGAATGTCCCATCGACCTCGAAGATATCATCCTGGTTCAGACGGCTCACTTCGAGAATTGTGCGCGGCGGGAAAGGCGGCCCACCCCACAGGTCCTCCTGCGCCTTGTTCACCAGGGGGCGCAACCGGTGCATGTCGGTCAGATAAACCACCAGGCGGACTGCGTCCCGCAAGGTTGCCCCTTCGGATTCCGCGATCAGCCTCATGTTGAGGAACGCCTGGCGGATGCGCGCCTCCTCGCCCGCGACCAATGCATTGCTGACGGGATCGATCCCGCGCATCCCCGCCACGAAGATAAAATCGCCGGCGCGGGCACCCAGGCTCCAGGGACCGGTCGGCCTGATCCCGCCCTGCGGCGACAATGTCTTGACCCCGTTCCGGGACATGATGTCCGCCATGTTAACCGCTCCTTGTCCGCTCCTGTATCGTGGCGCCCCCATGAGAGAACCTGGCCCTACACAGGAGGCATCGGAGGCAGTCCTGCACGGGAGGTCAAGCGGCGGTCAATTTTTCAGCACCTTGCTTCGACAGAATTTCAATAGATGAAATTCGTTAGGTCGCCTGTCGTGTTTTCAGGCTGAGGCATTTGCGTCCTATCGCACCACAAAAAAATCGGGCAATGTTCGTTCCTAGGGAGTGCCGGCTTGCCCGCATGCATTTCACAACAAAAACTGATCATTTGGAGGAGAATACAGAATGAAGCTGATGACCTGTCTGCTTGCCGGCGCGCTGGCGCTGTCGGCGTCGGCCGCTTCGGCCCAGACGCAGACCATTCGCCTCACGGTCGCATCCAGTCACCCGCCCGTCATTCCATGGGTGGCGGCGATGAAGAACACGGTCGTAGCCAAGGCCAACAAGGCCCTGGAAGCCAAAGGTTCGAAATACCGCATCGAATGGAACGAAGCTTATGGCGGCGTTCTCTACAATTTCGAGAATACCATCGAAGCTGTCGAACAGGGCATCACCGATTTCGGCTGGGTAGGCACGCTGTGGGAGCCGGCCAAGATGCCGCTGCAGAATATCATGTTCGCGACCCCCTTCACTACCGACGACCCCAAGCTCTCGGCCAAGGTGATGCTGGAACTGATGGCGAAAAACCCGCATTTCCAGAAGGAATGGGAAAGCCAGAACGCCGTCTATTTCGGCGCCACCGTCTCCGATTCCTACCAGCTCTTCACGAAATTCCCGGTGACCAAGCTCGAAGACCTGAAAGGCAAGAAGATTCTCGCCGCCGGCGCGGTGGGAGCCTGGGCGGAAGGCCTCGGCGCCAGCTTCGTCAATGCCGGCATCCCGACCTTCTATAACGCCCTGCAGACCGGCGTCGGCGACGGCGTGATCCTGATCCCCTCGGGCGCCGTACCGATCAAGCTGCATGAAGTCGCCCCCTATGTGACCTACGTCAACATGGGTGCGGTTGCCTTCGGCGGTTTTGCGGTCAACAAGAAGAAATGGGACAGTCTGCCCGAGGAAGTGCGCGACGTGCTGGCGCCGATCGCCCGTGAATACACGGAGGAGAATATCGCCATCGTTCTGGACCGGGAGAAAAAGGGTCTGGAGCGCATGAAGAGCGAGGGCGCCAAGGTCTCGACCCTGCCCGAGGCCGAGCGCAAGCGCTGGGCAGACGCGATGCCGAACACCGCCAAGGCCTGGGTGGACGCCAATGAAAAGAAAGGCATCCCCGCCAAGCAGATCATGATCGACTACATGAACGCCATGCGCGCGGCCGGGGCGAAGCCGGCCCGCGACTGGGACAAGGGTCTCTGATCTTCCGATCCGGATTGCGGCCGGGCGCCATGCGACGCCCGGCCGTTGCTTTTCCGAAGTCTCCAAAACAAGCTACACTGCGACGCCGATGCAAATTCCGGCGGGCGCAGGTGGGGGGCAAATGCACACGTCGACGGCTCAATCAGACACACCGGCCCCGGCCCGCGGCCTGATCGCCCGTGCCGATGAGGGCTTCAATTTCCTGCTGTCAGCGTTCAGCTCGGCCTGGATTTTCGTGATCATGGTGTTGATCTGCGCCGATATTTTCATGCGCAACCTGTTCAATGCGCCGATATCCGGCGTTGTCGAATTCATTGCGCTGTCGGTGCCCGCAATCGTGTTCCTGCAGATGCCGAATGCGGTGTCGGAGCGGCGTCTGGTGCGTGCCGAATTGATCATTGTGCCTCTGGAGACGAAACGGCCGCGCGTCGGTGCGGTATTCAACCTTATTTTCGCTCTGGTCGGCCTGTTCGTGTTCTGGAAAATCCTGGTCTGGGCATGGCCGGATTTCGTCAAGGCCTATCGAACCGGCGAATATGCCGGGATGCAGGGCGCCTACACCATTCCGGTCTGGCCGTTCAAGCTGACCCTGATCGTCGGTTCGTTCTTTGCGCTCATCCAGTTGCTCAAGCTCTGTGCCGCGAACATTGTCGTTCTGATGAAGACGCAACGTCCGCTGGCCGGTGGCAAGGATGTCAAGCCTGTCGTCGGCGCCGCCATCGCAGCCGCGTTTCTCGCATCGGTGATCTGCTTCGTCGCGTTCATGTTCATGGCCGATCTGCGGCCGGTCGAAGTCGGCATCTATTCGCTCGCCGCCATGCTGGCGCTGGTCCTGCTCGGCATGCCGATCGCGCTGGTGCTCATGAGCCTGTCCTATCTCGGCATCTGGATCATCCGCTCAGGCGAGTTCATGGCCATCAACACGCTCGGTCTTGCCGCCTCCAGCGGCGTCGCCAATTACGAATTCGGTGTCATCCCGCTCTTCATCATGATGGGCCTTATTCTGGAGAAGGCCGACGTCGGGCGCGACGCCTTCGCGGTCGCCGCAAGCCTGCTGCGCAAGGTGCGGGGCGGCCTCGGCATCGCCACGGTCTTCGCCAATGCGATCTTCGCCTGCATCGTCGGCAGTTCGGTCGCCTCCGCGGCGGTGTTCAGCCGCATCGCGGCGCCGGCCATGGTGACGCACGGCTATACCAAGAGTTTCGCGCTCGGCTGTGTCGCCGGTTCGTCCGTGCTCGGCATGCTCATCCCTCCGAGCCTGCTGCTCATTATTTACGGACTGGTGGCGGAAGCGTCGGTTGGGCGCCTGTTCATTGCCGCGGTCATTCCCGGCATGATTCTGGCGATGGCTTTCGCGCTGATGATCTACGGAATGACCTGGTTCACGCCGAAGCTGATCGGTGACACTCGCGCCGCCGAAGACATCCAGACCGCGAGCTGGGGCGAAATCTTCACCAAGCTGGCGCCGATCGTGCTGTTGGTGGTGGCTGTAGTCGGCGGCATCTATGGCGGGCTGTTCACGCCGACGGAAGCCGCCGCCATCGGCGCGGCCTTTGCATTCGTCATTGCCATGGTCAAGAAACGTATCGATTGGACCTCATTCAAGTCGATCATCGTCGAGACCGGCTTTGTCTCCGCCGCGATCCTGTTCCTGATCGTCGCCGCAAACCTTTATACCCGCCAGGTGGCGCTCACCGGCATTCCGACCAAGGTCGCCGACTGGGTGATGGCCGCCGGCCTCGACATGAGCGGCTTTCTTGCGGTGTATTTCATTATCCTTCTGTTCCTCGGCATGATTCTCGACTCGGTCTCGATCATGCTGATCATGCTGCCGATCATGCTGCCGATCCTGGATGTGCTCGACGGCAACAAGATCTGGTTCGGGGTGGTGACGGTCGTGGCAATCGAGATCGGCCTGCTCACGCCGCCGTTCGGATTGTCGGTCTATGTGGTGAAAGGCGTGCTGCCGAAGAACTACGCCTCGCTCTCCACCATCTTCATCGGTGCCATCCCCTTCGTGATCTGCATGATCCTGGTCACGATCCTGCTGATGGCCTTCCCCGGCCTCAGCCTCTGGCTGCTGCGGTTTTGATCCTGCCGTATTGCAACCTCGCGTGCGGCGCATATTTTGCAGGGGATCGGCGCCCCGATTCAGGAGAACCGCCATGCTGCGCGTGATAATCGTGTCCCTGCTGGTCGCGGCGGGCGCAAGGGTGGGCGAAGTCGCCGCGCAGAGCGACCAATCGGGAGTGTTTGCTCCCAACAACCGGTATTGCCTGGTGCAGCGCGACACTGCCGCGATCAACTGTATGTTCGCAACAGTCCAGCAATGCCTGGAAGCGTCTGTTTTTGGCCGGGAGGGGCAGTGCATCGCCAACCCCGGACTTAACCCGGCTGGCCTCGACGTGCGGGACAGGCGCTGATTGCGCCGACCGGCTTGCGGCCATGGACGCCGCCAATCCTTATCGTGGAATTTGGTAGCGGAGGACGGATTCGAACCGCCGACACAAGGATTATGATTCCTCTGCTCTAACCAACTGAGCTACTCCGCCGCCGGGGCCGGGCGAAGGCCATTCCCGAAATCCGGGCCACGCCGTCACGCCTGCAAGCGAGGCCGCATATAGGAAGCCCCCGGAAATGCTGTCAAGTTCAGGCATCGACGGCCGGAAAAATCGCGCCGCGCCACTCAGTTCTGCTGCGCCGGCGGGCCCGCGCCCGGCGATGGCGGCGGAATCACGGGCGTCCGGCCGCCATTCGGCGCCGGCGCGCGGATATCGGGATCGAGCCCTTCCGGCGGGCAGATTACGCCGCCCGATTGCGCAAGTTTCTCGCCGAGCGAGCCCTCGGGCGATGCGCGGCCTTGCGTTTCATGGGTGTCGCCCTGCCCTTGCAGATTGTGCTCGGCGCAGGCCTTGCGGCCTAGCGGCGGCTGCGTCGCTTCGGCAGGCGCATCGGGCGCGCGGGTTTGCGCAGCGGCGCCAGCGCCGAACAGCAGCATTGCCAGTAATACCAGTATCGATGCGCGCATGGCCGCTCTCCCGCTCCAGGCTTAACGGCGCTTCCGCCCATCGGGTTCCGGCGATCAGCCGCGTTGCGTCTTGCCGAAGCGGATCATGGAGAAATGGCCGAGCGGCGGCATTGGCGTGCGCTCGATCACCCGCATGTCCGGATGCGCATCGACCCAGCGTTGCAGACGCGCCCATTCGAATTCCGGCCGCCAGCCGAGCCGGCGTGCGATCGGGGCAAAAGCAAGCTCGAAAGCGCGGCGGGGTCCGCTTTCCGCGCTGATGTGATTGACCAGGATCATCTCGCCGCCCGGCTTGAGCACGCGCGCGAATTCATCAAGCGCGGCCTCCGGGTCCGGCACCGCGGTGATGACATATTGCGCCACCACCACGTCGAAACTCGCGTCCGGGAACCCGAGATGCGAGACGTCCATCACCGACAGCGCCTCGACATTGGTCAGATTGAACTGCCGCACCCGTTCCCTGGCCTTGGCGAGCATGGGCTCTGAAATGTCGATGCCGACGAGGCGATTCTTGCGCGAATATTCCGGCAGCGAAATGCCGGTGCCGACACCTACGTCCAGGATACGCCCGCCAATGCGTTCGGCTGCCGCGATCGAAGATTTGCGTCCGGTCTCGAACACACGGCCGAACACGAGATCGTAGACCGGCGCCCAGCGCGCATACGCCTTCGTCACCGTCGCTTTGTCGATATCCCCCATAGCCCCCCGGCTTGGCTCGTCAGGCGCGCATCGGCACGGCTGCAAGGGTTTCGGACTTGCGCGCGGCAACGGCCTCGGTCACGGCAACGGTGCTGCGGATGAAGCCGCCGCCCAGGACACGCGCCTGGCCATCGATTGCATCGTAGAACACGCAAGCCTGCCCGGGCGAAACGCCGTCCTCGCCATCGATCAGTTCCACTTCGTAGCCGTTCTCCCCGCGCATCAGCCAGCCCGGCTGCGGCGCACGGGTCGAACGCACCTTGACGAAGACCTCGCAGCGGCCGGAAGCGACGGCATCCTCAATCGTGCCATCGCCGATCCAATTGATGTCGCGCAACAGGATGCGGCGCGTGCGCAACGCATCGCGCGGCCCGACAATGACACGGCGGGTCGCGGCGTCGAGCTTGACCACATAGAGCGGCGTGCCGGCGGCAATGCCGAGCCCCTTGCGCTGGCCGACGGTGAAACGAATGATGCCGTCATGATGGCCGAGCACATTGCCAGCGAGATCGACAATCTCGCCCTTCTCGGCGGCGCTCGGCATCAGGCGCTCGATGACATCGGTATACTTGCCCTGCGGCACGAAGCAGATGTCCTGGCTGTCGTGCTTGTCGGCGACCGACAATCCGAAGCGGTGTGCCAGCTCGCGCGTCTCGCTCTTGGTGAGATCGCCGAGCGGAAAGCGCAGCCGCTCGAGCTGCTCACGCGTGGTCGCAAACAGGAAGTAGCTCTGATCCCGCTCTTCCTCCCGCGCGCGGAACAGGCCGCGCTGGCCGGAGGGCAGGACGCGCGACGAAATGTAATGTCCCGTCGCCATCACGTCGGCGCCGAGATCCTTCGCGGTCTCCAGCAGATCGCGGAACTTGATCGACTGGTTGCAGGAGATGCACGGCACCGGCGTCTCGCCGCCGGCATAGCTCTCGGCGAAGCGGTCGATCACCTCTTCCTTGAAGCGGCTTTCGTAGTCGAGCACGTAATGCGGGATGCCGAGCTTCTCTGCGACCGCCCGTGCATCGTGGATGTCGCGGCCGGCGCAGCAGGCACCCTTGCGATGGATCGCCGCGCCATGATCGTAAAGCTGCAGGGTGACGCCGACGACGTCATAGCCTTCCGCCGCCAGGATCGCCGCCGTGACCGAGGAATCAACCCCGCCCGACATGGCGACCACGACGCGCGTGTTCCTGGGCTCGCCCTTGAGATCGAGACTGTTCGCCATTCCGGATCGCGGCGGCTGCCGCACTCCTCTTCTTATCTCGCCCCGATGAGCCTGGTCCGGCGGCTCCGCCTGACTTTCTACTATAGGCGCGGCCGGACCCGTGCAACGCAAACGGCCGAATACGCTTCCGACACGGCATATAGGGACTGTCGGCCGGCATTTCTTGCCGGGCAAAGACGGCTTGCGCAAGTCGAATTGAGCAGCGCCATTTTCATAAGGTACTGAAATATATGATATTTTCGTGAATTCCCGTTTGGCGCAGCGATTGCAAAGCTCTCCGCAGAGCCATTTTGCCATTGCCTGAAGGTGTCCCCGTGACAAGTGTCGCGTCCGAAACGGTCGCTTTTTCCAGCCGAACCCCGCAATTCCAGCGCGCCCAGGCCTCGCACCAGGCGCGCGATGAATCGCCGTTTGCCTTGATGCTGGAGGCCAGCACACCTCCAGCCGCCGACGTCGGGCCGCGCAGGCCGGAACCGTCGGAATCCGCTGCGCCGTCACAAAAGGCGGAAGCGCCGGCCGAGCCGACAAAAACGACCACAACCGACACGCCGGAGAGCAAGGCGGCCGACCCTGTCGAGCCGGCAAAGGATGAAGCCGCGGCGGAGGATGAAGTCATCGTGCAGGCCGGGTCTGACTCGGACAGCCCGCCTGTCGAGGAAATCCTGCCGGAGATTCCGGAGACGGAAGACACCGCGGAGGACGGTTCAGAATCCCCGGATGCCGAGATTGTCATCGTCCAGGTGCAGACCGAAACTGCGCAGCCGAAACCGGCTGTCGCGGCTCAGGTTGCAGTCGCCCCCCCGGCCGCCGTCCCGCCCGAGGCGGCGCTGCCGGTGCAAACAGACGGCGAGGCCCTTCCCGAAATTGGCGTCAAACCTGTCGGTGCAACCGACGTCCAGCCTGCGAAGCCTGTTGCCGATGCGCCCGTCATCGCGCCGGCCGTCGATGCGCCGGACCTGCCAGCCGCCGCCGAGTTCGAAGGCGCGGCGAACGCTCCCGAGATCAAGGGCAAGGCCGAACTGAAGCCAGGCGAATTGCAGACCGAAACGGCCGAACAACCCGCCGATGGCGAAGGCCAGCAGGTTCTGCCGCAAACGCCCAAGGTCGAACATGCTCGCCTGCAGGTTCAGACCGAGGACGCAAAGCCGCAGCAGGCCGAGAGCAAGCCGCAACAAGAGACACAGCAGCCAGCGGAAGCCGCACAACACAAACCGGCGCTTGCGCCGAGCGCGGCTGTGAATAGCGAAACAGCGAGCAATTCCGCTCCGGTGACCCCGACGGTGGTCGTGCCGGATGCGGCCGCAACCGGCGCGAGCCACGCGCGCGCATCCCTGATCACCGCCAGCGCCGTTCCGGTTTCCGGCATTGCCGTCGAAATCGCGACGCAGGCCCGTGCCGGCAACAACCGCTTCGAAATCCGCCTCGATCCGCCGGAGCTTGGCCGCATCGATGTGCGCCTCGACGTCGATCAGGATGGCAATGTGAAATCGCGCCTGGTGATCGAGCGCGCGGATACCTACGACCTGTTGCGCCGCGATTCATCGACGCTGGAGCGCGCGCTGCAGCAGGCGGGCCTGAAAACCTCTGACAACGGCCTCGAATTCAGCCTGCGGGACCAGGGCACGACGCAGCGCGAGGCGCGCGAGCAGAACCAACGCAATCCGGAACGCGCGATCATCCCCGACGGCGACATCCTGCCGGCCGAAGCCGCGAGCGGCTATGGCCGCGTGCTCGGGCTTGGCACCGGCGTCGATATCAGAATCTAGGAGCGGGTCATGGCTGTAAATGGCGTCACCACCAACGTCACCTCGGCGATCACCGGCAACGGCACCAGCACGTCCAACAGCCCGACGCTGGCGGACAATTTCCAGAGCTTTCTGCAATTGCTGACCACCCAATTGCAGAACCAGAATCCGCTCGATCCGCTCGACACCAACCAGTTCACGCAACAGCTCGTGCAATTCGCGCAGGTCGAGCAGCAGCTGAAGTCCAACGATCAGCTTGCGGCGCTTTTGTCCGTGCAGCAAGCGATGCAGACGACGCAGGCGCTGGGTTATGTCGGGCATATCGTCGCCATCGAGGGCAAGACGACGACGCTCGCCAACGGATCGGCCGGCTGGAGTTTCAATTCCACCAAGCCGGCTACCGCCACCATCAACATCCAGAATGCGGCGGGCTCCACCGTCTACAGCGGCACCTTCTCGCTGCAGGCCGGCACGCAGAACTTCGTCTGGGACGGCAAGGATACCAACGGCAATACGATGCCCGACGGCGAGTATACCATGTCGATCACGGCGACGGACGCCAGCGGCCAGACCGTTGCGGTGTCGACGGAAATCCAGGGCGTTGTCGATTCGGTCGACGTGTCGAAGTCGCCGCCCGTCCTGAATGTCGGCGGGAAAGACTACACCATCGACAAGATCAAGCGCGTTGTGCGCTACCAGGAAAGCAGCAGCTCGTAACGCTGCCTGCGATCTTAATCATCTCATTAAGAAGCGGTTAAAACCTTGGCGATTGCTCCGCATCTGCCGATCGTTTCCCAATTGAATGTGGCGCTTAGGCAAATCTTAAGCGGCAACCACTACATTCCCGGGAGTTTGTCGGTCGAGTGTGTGAGTTTTCCAATGACTGAGGCCCATCGCCCGAGGGTGAAATACGTCATCGGGCCGGACGGTTCTCCGCTGACGATTGCGGATCTGCCGCCTCCGAGCACGAAACGTTGGGTGATCCGCCGCAAGGCGGAAGTTGTCGCCGCAGTGCGCGGCGGCCTCCTCTCGCTGGAGGAAGCCTGCAAGCGCTACACGCTGACCACGGAAGAATTCCTGTCCTGGCAATATTCCATCGATCAGCATGGACTCGCCGGGCTGCGCACCACCCGCATTCAGCAATACCGGCAGTAAGCCGCTCCTGCCCCGATCCGGACTGCACACGCCAGCCGCGAGGCTGGCGTTTCCATTCCGTCTGCGGCTTTTGCGGAGCGGGACGATTGCCCCCTGTTTCACCTGCCTGTTTTTGCCTATAAGCAGGGGCGAGACTTCACGGGAGGCGACGATGCGGCGGTGGCTTTTCCTTGTTGCTGGCATGGCCTTGGCGCTGAGCGCGACCGACGCGTCGGCCGGACGGCGGCTGGCGGTGGGTGCCGCCGCAGGCTACCCCGAGCCTCCAGGCTACACGGTCGTGCCGGTTTTCACCCGCCCGGTCGGCATCGCCTGGACCCCGGCCGATACCAGCCTCGGCTATCCCTTCCGCGAGCCGATCTATGCGACGCCCAAGGGCTACAAATATGTCTATGTGCGCGGCTATTATCTGCGTCGGGTGGTCGATCCGTCGGCCCCGGCCGTCAAGCGCGTCTATGTCAAAAAGACAGCGACAGTGCGCCGTCACCGCAGCCCCTGCGTGACCGACATTGGCTACGGCCGCCACGAATTGTGTAACTGAAAATTCCCCATCCGGACTGTTTTGCGCGAGGCGGGCCCCGGAAGCCCGCCTTTTTCGTGGTCCAGACCTCGCTCCGGGATCCCGCATTAACCAGATGGAAACCATGAACCGGGCATTTTTTGCCGGGTGAACCGGGTGAACATGTGGTGTTCGAATCCCTTGGGGGGACATTCGTGCAGGGCCTAGTCGAGTTCGTGAAAACATTGGGCGCGACCCGTATCGCGGCCATGGCCGCGGTCGCTGTGGCCCTGATCGGCTTCTTCGCCTTCATCATTCTGCGGGTCACCGCGCCGCAGATGGCGGTCCTCTATTCCGATCTCGCCATGGAGGATTCCTCCGCCATCATGAAGGAGCTGGAGCGGCAGGCGATCCCCTATGTCGCCCGCAACGAAGGCGCCCTGATCATGGTGCCGAAGGACTACGTCACACGGCTGCGCATGAAGATGGCCGAATCGAACCTGCCCAAGGGCGGCGGTGTCGGCTACGAGATTTTCGACAAGTCGGACGCGCTCGGCGCCACCAGCTTCGTCCAGAACATCAATCACCTGCGTGCTCTGGAAGGCGAACTCTCGCGCACGATTCGCGCCATCGACAGGGTCCAGTCGGCACGCGTGCATCTCGTGCTGCCGGAGCGGCCGCTCTTCTCGCGCGACAAGCCGGAGCCCTCCGCTTCCATCGTTCTGAAGCTGCGCGGCGCGCTGGACGGCCAGCAGGTGCGGGCGGTTCGCCATCTCGTCGCCTCCGCCGTCAACGGCCTCAAGCCCACCCGCGTATCGATCGTGGACGAGAATGGCCGGCTGCTCGCCGATGGCTCCGACGATCAGACGCAAGGCTTCTCGCTGAGCGCCGACGAGCGCAAGGTCGCTTTCGAGCGACGGCTGCGCGATCAGGTCGAACAGATCGTGTCGTCGGTGGTCGGACCCGGCCGCGCCCGCGTCCAGCTGACGGCCGATTTCGATTTCAACCGCGTGACGCAAACCTCCGACCGCTTCGATCCGGAAAGCCGGGTGGTCCGTTCCAGCCAGACCCGCGAGGAAAGCTCCCTGAGCGCCGACGGCCGCGACAATCAGGTCACCGTCGGCAACGAACTGCCGAGCGCCCAGGCGGCCCAGCAAGGCAACGGCAACCAGCGGCAGGACCAGAGCAAGAAGTCCGAGGAAATCGTCAATTACGAGATTTCGCGCGTCACCAAGACCGAAGTAATCGAAGGCGGCCGCGTCAACCGCATCTCGGTCGCGGTGCTGGTGGACGGCAACTACACCCGCAATCCGCAAGGCCAGCTGGTCTACACGCCGCGCGACGCGTCGGAGATCGACCGCATCGCTGCCCTCGTTCGCTCCGCCATCGGCTTCGACCAGAAGCGCGGCGATCAGGTGGAAGTGGTCAATCTGCGTCTTGCCGAAACCCCGCCCGCAGCCGCCGCCGCGCCAGGAGACTGGGTGGAGCGGCTCGCGCTGACCAAGGATGACATCATGCGCGGCATCGAAATGGTGGTGATGCTGCTGCTGGGTCTTGTGGTGCTGTTCTTCGTCGTCCGCCCGCTGGTCCGCCGCATCATCACGCCGGACACCGCAAAGGACATTCCTGCGGTGGAATCTCCCGCGCTTGCGCCAGGCGGCCCCAGCATTGCGCTGGTCGGCGGCGAACAGCCCGTCCAGATTTCCAACCACGCCTCGACGATGATCGATATCGCGCAGGTGCAGGGACAGGTGCACGCGCAGACCGTGCAGAAGGTCGGCGAGCTCGCCGACCGCAACCCGCACGAAACGGTCGCGATCATCCGCCAATGGCTGCACGACACGCCGTAAAGTGAGAAATGACGCATGGTTGCCGTTGACGAAAAAGCCGCCGAGAAGTCGCAACAGGAGATTGCGAATATCGTCGCTTCGCTGGCCGCGAGCCGGCAGGGCGCGGAGCCCAACGCGGCGCCGACCAGGCAACTCACCGGTCCGGAACGCGCCGCCGTGCTGATGCTGTCGCTTGGCGAGGAATATGGCGGCAAGATCTGGAACATGCTCGATGACGACGAGCTGCGTGAATTGTCGATCACCATGTCCACGCTCGGCACCATCGATTCCACGTCGGTGGAAAATCTGCTGCTGGAATTCGTCGGCCGCCTGTCCGCCTCCGGCGCGCTGATGGGCAATTACGAGGCGACCGAGCGCCTGCTGCAGCAATTCCTGCCGCCGGAGCGCGTCGGCGGCATCATGGACGAAATCCGCGGCCCGGCTGGCCGCAACATGTGGGAGAAGCTCTCCAACGTCCAGGAAGAGGTGCTCGCCAATTATCTGAAGAACGAATATCCGCAGACCATCGCCGTCGTCCTCTCCAAGCTGCGGCCCGAACATGCCGCGCGTGTGCTTGCGATCCTGCCCGAAGATATCGCCTTCGACGTCGTCTACCGCATGCTGAAGATGGAAGCGGTGCAAAAGGAAGTCATCGACCGCGTCGAGATGACCTTGCGTACCGAATTCATGTCCAACATCGCGCAGACCCGCCGGCGCGACGCGCACGAGGTCATGGCCGAAATCTTCAACAATTTCGACCGCCAGACAGAAACCCGCTTCCTCACCGCACTGGAAGAGGAAAACCGCGAGGCCGCCGAGCGCATCAAGACGCTGATGTTCACCTTCGACGACCTGATCAAGCTCGACGCCGGCTCGGCGCAGACCCTGATGCGTCACATCGACAAGGACAAGCTCGCGGTCGCGCTCAAGGGCGCCGGCGACGGCGTGCGCAAGTTCTTCCTCAACAACATGTCCTCGCGCGCCGCCAAAATGCTGGTCGACGACATGCAGGCGATGGGCCCCGTACGTCTGCGCGACGTCGACGACGCGCAGGTGCTGCTGGTCAATCTGGCCAAGGATCTGGCCGCCAAGGGCGAAATCGTCATCGCCAAGCAGCGCGGCGATGAGGAGCTGGTTTACTGATGACCGCGCCCTCGAAATTCATGTTCGATCTCGACTTCGCCGCGCCCAAGGTCGCGAACACGATACCCCTCGCCGACCACCACACGCGGGTCACCGAGGCGGAGACGCGCGGCTACGGCAAAGGCTTTGCCGCAGGCCAGCAGGAAGCCGAGGCGCAGACCGCGCGCCGGCTGGCGCAGGCGCTGGAACGCATCGGCCAGACGCTGCAGACCATCGTCGGGGGGCTGAAAGCCATCGAAGTGCGGCTGGAAGCGGAAGCGGTGGAAGTCGCGACCGCTGTCGCGAGGAAGCTCGCCGCCGAGCTGGTCGCCCGCGAGCCGCTGGTCGAGATCGAGACTCTGGTCCGCGATTGCTTCCGCCATCTCTCCGCGACCCCGCACGTGGTGGTGCGGGTCAGCGAAGACCTCTACCCGCATATCCTCGAAAGGCTCGACGCCATCGCCAATGAATCTGGCTTCCAGGGCCGGCTGGTGGTGCTCGCCGAATCCGATATCCGCGAGGGCGATTGCCATCGAATGGGCCGACGGCGGCGTGGTGCGCGACACGGCCAGGACCGAAGCCGCGATTGCCGAGAATGTCGGCCGTTTCGTCGCCGCCCGCCGGGGTGAAACGAATCCTTCCGTGAAAGGCACAGAGCATGAGTGACGACAACAATCAGGTTCCGCTTCCCGATCTGGAAAACAATGGCGGTATGCCGGCGGTCGACGAGGAAATGCCGCTGGCGCCGAGCGATCAGGAAACGCCGGACCGCACCGCCGCCGATCTCGAGGCGATGTTCGACGTGCCGGTGCAGGTGTCGGCCGTGCTCGGCCGCTGCAAGGTCGATGTGGGCGACCTGCTGCGGCTGGGGCCGGGCACCGTGCTGGAGCTCGACCGCAAGGTCGGCGAAGCCATCGACATCTATGTCAACAACCGCCTGGTGGCGCGCGGCGAAGTCGTGCTGGTCGAGGAAAAGCTCGGCGTGACCATGACGGAAATCATCAAGGCGGACCGCTGATGAGCATGCAAGAAGGAACGACCCCATGCGCCTCCTGATCGTCGGAACGCTCAAGGGCCAGCTGACGCTCGCCACCAAATACGCCATCGACAAGGGCGCCGCGGTCACGCATGCGACCGACATCGATCAGGCGCTGGCGGTGCTGCGCTCGGGCAAGGGCGCCGATCTCCTCATGGTCGATGTCGCCATCGACATCGCCGATCTGGTGGCGAAGCTGGCCAGCGAGCGCATCCATGCGCCGATCGTCGCCTGCGGCACCGAGAACAATGCCCGCGCCGCTGTCGCCGCCATTCACGCCGGCGCCAAGGAATACATCCCGCTGCCGCCGGACCCCGAGCTGATCGGCGCCGTGCTCGCCGCCGTCGCGGAAGACAGTCGCGACCTGATCTGGCGCGACGAATCCATGGGCAAGGTGATGAAGCTCGCCCAGCAGATCGCCGGGTCCGACGCGTCGGTTCTCATCACCGGCGAAAGCGGCACCGGCAAGGAAGTGCTGGCGCGCTACGTGCATACGCGCTCGCCGCGCGCCAACAAGCCCTTCATCTGCGTCAACTGCGCTGCGATCCCGGAAACGCTGCTGGAATCCGAATTGTTCGGCCACGAAAAGGGCGCCTTCACCGGCGCCGTCGCGCGGCGCATCGGCAAGTTCGAGGAGGCCAATGGCGGCACGCTGCTGCTCGACGAGATTTCCGAAATGGACGTGCGGCTGCAGGCCAAGCTGCTGCGCGCCATCCAGGAGCGCGTCATCGACCGCGTCGGCGGCGGCAAGCCGGTGCCGGTCGACATCCGCATCATCGCGACCTCCAACCGCAACCTGGTCGAAGCCGCGCGCAAGGGCGAGTTCCGCGAAGACCTGCTCTTTCGCCTCAACGTGGTCAATCTGAAAATCCCGCCGTTGCGCGAGCGGCCGCAGGACGTGATCGCGCTCGCCGAGCATTTCGTCGAGAAATATGCCAAGGCCAACGGCATGCCGGTGCGGCCGCTGGCGCCGGAGGCGCGCGAGGCGCTCGCCGCCAATCGCTGGCCGGGCAATGTCCGCGAACTCGAAAACACACTGCATCGCGCCGTTCTGCTCACGACCGGCGAGGCCATCGCCGCCGACGCGCTGATGACGCCGGACGGCGGCACCTTCGACCCGCCCGCCAACGGCTCGGTCGCCGCGCAGGCGGCGCAGACCGCCGAGCAGGTGACGCGCTCGCTCGTTGGCCGCACCGTCGCCGATGTCGAGCGCGAGCTGATCCTGGAGACGCTGAAGCATTGCCTCGGCAACCGCACGCATGCCGCCAATATCCTCGGCATTTCCATCCGCACCTTGCGCAACAAGCTCAATGAATACGCCAATGACGGCATCGCCGTGCCGCCGCCGCAAAATGGCGGAGACGTGCGCTATGCGTTGTGAGAGTTAGTACAGGCGACGGGTGAAAGCCGGGGCCGGTTGCCCCGGCTTTTTGTTTGCGGCATTCAGGGGGCACATGACGACGATCTACAAAATCTGCTCCACTGCACTCTGGGACGAGGCGCAGCGCCTCGGCATGTTCCGCGGCGCCCCGGTCGATCTCGCCGACGGCTACATCCATTTCTCGGCCGCGGAGCAGGTGCGCGAAACGGCGGCGAAACATTTCGCGGGCCAAAGCGATCTGATGCTGCTCTGGATCGAGAGCGAGGCGCTGGGCGACAAGCTGAAATGGGAGCCCTCGCGCGGCGGCGCGCTGTTCCCGCATCTGTACGATGTGCTCGACTTGAAGCACGTCGCGCGTGCGGAAAGGTTGCCACTCGGCGACGACGGCACGCACGCCTTTCCTGAACTGACGTGAACTTTCCACTCGTCATGCCCGCGCTTGTCGCGGGCATCGCGCTCAGGAAGGCAGTGCGCCCATTATCGGGATGGCCGGACAAGCCCGGCCATGACAAAAAAAGAAGCCGGAGCTTGCGCCCCGGCTTCTTCCCTTCCTCGCACCGCGATCAGGCGTGCGCGAGGCGGCTGCTCAGATAAGGCAGCTTGACCGCATAGGCGCCGGCGCCGAGCAGCGCCTGCACGATGACCGCCACGATCAGGAAGGCCGGAAACTCCCAGCCGCCATTCGGGGCGGAAAACACCCAGCCGTTCGGCAGATGCACGGCGAGCGCGCCGGCCAAAATCGGCAGGCTGGCGATGGAGGCGAGGCGCACCAGGATGCCGAGAATCAGGCCTAAGCCGATCGCAAGCTCGCCGGCCACGACGGCATAGGCGGTCCAGGCCGGAAAACCCTGTGCGGCGAAGAAGCCGGCGGTGCCCGGCAGGGTGAAAACGAAAATCTTCAGCGCAGCATGCGCCAGAAACAGAACGCCGAGCGAGATGCGAAGAACGAAAGCGCCGAGGTCGCGGGGATCGGTTGCCGAAGCGGTGGTGTGTGCAGCCATGACACGTCTCCTGTGGAGGCCCGCCGTTGCGGCCGGGCTTGTCGATGATCGATGGCCGCTACCTAGCGTTTGCTTTGTCGCAATGCTACAAGCATAAACGCCAAACGAGTTTGCATATATGCAAATAAGCCCCTTCGCCTGGGACGACCTGCGTTTCGTCCTCGCCATCGCCCGCAGCGGCAATCTTGCCGCTGCGGCGCTGGCGCTCGGGGTCAATCATTCGACCATGTTCCGCCGTCTGAATACGCTGGAGGATGCGCTCGGCTCCAAATTGTTCGAGCGGCTCCCGACCGGCTATCGGCCGACCGACAGCGGGCTGCGCCTGATCGAGGCAGCCGAACGCATGGAGACCGAGGCGCTCGCCCTCGATCGCGAACTCACCGGCCGCGACACGCGGCTGAGCGGCCAAGTGCGCGTCACCTGTTCGGAGACGATGGGTTTCAAAATCCTCACCGGCGAGATCGCGCGCTTTCGCAAGCTGCATCCCGGCATCGAGATCGACCTGTCGGTCGAAAACAAGGTGATCGACCTGTCGCGCCGCGAGGCCGATGTCGCCCTGCGCGCCACGCGACCGTCGGAAGGCGACCTGTTCGGCCGCAAGATCGCCGACATCGCCTGGGGATTGTTCGCCTCACCGGCCTATGTGAAAGCCCACGGCGCACTTGGGCGCGTCGATGAACTGGCCAAGCATGCGGTGATCGGCTGGTCGGACACGGCGCCGCAAACAAAGGCGGCGCGCTGGATTGCAAAGCATGTGCCGGCGTCCGCCATCGGCTTTCGCTCCAGCACCATTTTGAACCAGTACATCGCCGCGAAAGACGGGCTCGGCGTCGCCCTGTTGCCGACCTATCTGCCGGCCGGCGACGAGCGCATGACGCGGTTGCTCGCCATGAAAGGTTTCACCACCGAAATGTGGATCGTCACTCATCGCTCGCTGAAGGATACCGCGCGCGTGCGCACCTTCATGGAGATCGTCGGCGACGGCGTGAAACGGCGCATCGCCGAATTGAGCCGCTAGCGGCTCAGACCCGCTCCGCGCCGCGGAATTTTCCGTAAGACCGCCGTCCCTGCGGCCCGAACAGGATCACCTCGTAGACTTCCGGCGGTCCGTCCATGCCCGGCGAGCCGAGCGGCATGCCGGGCACGGCGACCCCCCTCGCCTGCGGCTTTTCATTCAGCAGCCGCTTGATCGCAGCCGCGGGCACATGCCCTTCCACCACATACGCGCCGATCTCAGCGGTGTGACAGCCCGCCAGTTCCTCCGGCACGCCGAACTTCTTCCGGACTGCCGCCAAGTCCGTGCTGTTGACAATGTCCACCGGAAATCCCGCCTGCTTCAGATGGTCCGCCCAGCCGCCGCAGCACCCGCAATTCGGGTCCTTGTGCACGGTTACGCGCGGCAGCGGCACGTCAGCCAAGGCCAGCGGCGGAATGAACAGAGCCGCCGCGGCCCCCGCGAGGACGGATCTTCGGTTCATCGCACCCGGACTGAACATGACAACGGCTCCCTGCTTCGACGGCATTCCACCATGCCGCAGCGGTCATGCAAATCACAGCCGCGTGCTAATCTGAACCTTCTGCCCGTTCAACACGACCAAAGCCGCTGAATCCCGAACTGGACCACCATCATGACAGCTTTTCGAAAGGCCGCGCCGGCGCTCGCGGGTGTAGCGCTCGCCTTCGCTGCCACCCCCTCCTTCGCCTCGACCTTCAAGGAATTCCGTGACTGGTGGGCGGCCTGCGACAATCTCCGCAACTGTTCCGCCTATGGCTTCGACGCCGTTCTGACCGGCGGGAGCTATATCCGGATCGAGCGCGGCGGCGCCCCGGCGGCCAATCCGAAAATCATGGTCAGCGTCGACGCGGGCGAAGGCGTGACATTCAAGCTCGCCTTCGACGATCCCGCTCTGCCCGGTCTGCCATCTGACGCTCTCAGAGGCGAAGACGGCGAAGCCACCGACCTGCGCCGGATCAGTTTCACCGGCGGTTCGGCCGACACACTGATCACGTCACTGCGCAAGGCGAAGGAGATCGTGGTGACCCGCATCGATCCGCCTGGCCGGAAGAGCGATACGCCCGTTACACGGATCTCGCTCTCTGGTGCGGCCGCTGCGCTGCTCTGGATCGACGAGCAGCAGAAGCGTCTCGACACCACCACGGCCTTCATCCGCCGCGGCAACAAGCCCGCATCGTCGATCCCGCCGCAACCCAGGCCGACGGTCGTCGTTGCAGCCAAGGGCTTAAGCGGAGACGCGGCCGAGAAGAAGCCCTCACCGCGCGAAGAAGCGGTGGTGAAAGAAAAAGGACGCCAGCTTTGCGGCGAAGGGGACGAGGGCGAGTTCGAAAACGCCGACGCGCTCTCGGCCGACAGCTGGCTTTACAGTTTCAAGTGTCCCGGCTCGAGCGGCGCCTACAATTTCGGCTACACGTTCCTGATCGCGCGCGCCGGCCAGCCGCAGGCCGCGCGCCAGCCGGTCCTGCGCTGGCCGGTCAAGATCGGCGATCTGCAGACCGATTCCGACAGCGAGCGTTTCGCCACCAATCCGCAATTCTCCAATGCCGACATGACACTGACGAGCTTTTCCAAGGGCCGCGGCATTGGCGATTGCGGCACGGAAGAGATCTGGGTCTTTGATGGCAAGGGCTTTCGCCTGCTGGAAGTCAAGATGATGCCGCATTGCCGCGGCGTGCCGCTCGACGACTGGCCGGTGCTCTATCGCGCCGAGCGGAAGTGAGGCGCGCGATGAAACGCATGCTCATGCTTGCCGTCGCGCTCCTGCTGGCGCTGCCGCAGATCGCAGAGGCGAAATCAAAGAAAGGCCCCGGCTGCCTGCTGCCGAACGCGGACACAACGCTGCATGGAATCACGCTCGGCGATTACCGGAGCACGCAGCGGGTGCTGGGCCGCGACAGGCGCGGCGCGGCCGACAATCCCGACACCGATTTCCCCTGGTACGCCTTTGTCTCGCGCGACGGCCGGCAGGTGATGCGGCTGCGCCGTCATGCCGGCGATGTCCTCGACTCGTATCTGGAATTCGAGGTGCGGCGCGGGCCCGATCCCAAGGCGATCCCGCTCGAGGCCGACCGCTTCGTGAGCGGCAAGGGCGTCAGGCTCGGGCTGACCCGCAAGGACATCGTCGCACTGTTCGGTCCGTGCTTCACCGCCTCCCGCAACGGCAAGACGGAAACCCTCCGTTATGAAGTCGCGGAAGACACCGACAAGCCGAATTCCCCGGTGCTGAAGGCGGCGAACATGCCCCAATACTACGCCGAGTATGAATTTGAGCACGGACGCCTGGTACGCTTCACCTTCGGGCATGAACCTGTGTGACCCCTTGTGGCGAAAGGGCCACATTCCGGCACATCGGTACCGCCGTTAACGCCTTGCTAACCATAAGACAGGCAAATTTTACCTAGGGGACGGGTCCATCGCACGCCGCGATTCGGGGCTCTGGCACCCAGCCGGGGGGCTGGAATGCATTTGCGCATGTGGGTTGCTTCAGTGATTTCCGCTGATCATCAAGAGTCATAGTCCGGATCGCATGACCGACGTCACCGCAGCAGGGGCCGTCCCGAGGGGCGGTCCGAAATTCACGTTCCCGCCGCTGTCGGATTTTACCGCCGCGCTGAAGCGCGGCGACCTGCTGCTCGCCATCGGCGTGATGACGATCCTCGTCATCCTGATCCTGCCGCTGCCGCCAGTGCTGCTGGACATCTGCCTCGCCATCTCGATCACCATCTCGGTGCTGATCCTGATGACGGCCCTGTTCATCCAGGCGCCGCTGGAATTCTCGTCCTTCCCCACGGTGCTGCTGATCGCCACGATGCTGCGGCTGGCGCTCAACCTCGCCTCCACCCGTCTGATCCTCTCCAACGGGCACCAGGGCACCGCCGCCGCCGGCCATGTCATCGAGGCCTTCGGCAATTTCGTGATGAGCGGCAATTTCGTGATCGGGATCATCGTCTTCACGATCCTGGTCATCGTCAATTTCGTCGTCATCACCAAGGGCTCCGGCCGCATCGCCGAAGTGGCCGCCCGCTTCCACCTCGACGCCATGCCCGGCAAGCAGATGGCGATCGACGCCGACCTGTCCGCCGGCCTGATCACCGAGGACGAGGCGCGCAAGCGCCGCAAGGAGCTGGAGGACGAGAGCGGCTTCTATGGCGCGATGGACGGCGCCTCCAAATTCGTGCGCGGCGACGCCGTCGCCGGCCTGCTTGTCGTGTTCATCAACGTGATCGGCGGCATCATCATCGGCGTCGCGCAGCAGAATATGGGCTTCATGGATGCGGCGCGCACCTACACCCTGCTGACGGTGGGCGACGGCCTCGTCACCCAGGTGCCGGCGCTGATCGTGTCGACCGCCGCCGGCCTGCTTGTGTCGAAGGCCGGCGTCACCGGCGCCGCCGACAAGGCGCTGGCGAAGCAGCTGTCCGGCTATCCCAAGGCGCTCGGCATGGCCGGCGGCGTGATGATCCTGCTCGGGATGCTGCCCGGCATTCCGATGCTGCCCTTCTTCGCGCTTGGCGGCGGCGCATCCGCCCTGGCCTATTACAGCGCGAAGCGCCTGAAGGCCCAGGCGGCGGAGATGAAGCGGACCGAGGCCGCGGCGGCGACTGCGGCCGCGCCCGCGGAAGAGCCGATTTCCAATGCGCTGAAGATCGACGACCTCAAGATCGAGCTCGGCTATGCGCTGTTGCCGCTGGTCAATTCGCCGGAAGGCGGCGACCGCCTGACCGAGCAGATCAAGGCGCTGCGGCGCGCGCTCGCAATCGAAATGGGCTTCGTCATGCCGGCGGTGCGCATCCTCGACAATGTGCAGCTCGAAGCCAATCTCTATTCGATCAAGATCAAGGAGGTAGAGGCCGGCATTGGCCGCATCTGGCCCGGACAATTCATGGTGATGGACCCGATGGGCGGGCAGGTGGATCTGCCCGGCGTGCACACCACCGAGCCGACCTTCGGCTTGCCCGCCACCTGGGTTGATCCCTCGCAGAAGGAAGAGGCGGCGGTGCGCGGCTATACAGTTGTCGATGCCGCCACCGTGTTGTCCACGCATCTCACCGAGCTGCTGAAAAGCAACACCGCCGATCTCCTGTCCTATGGCGAAGTGAGCAAGCTGCTGAAGGAGTTGCCGAAGGAGCAGAGCGAACTGATCAAGGACATCATCCCCGGCCAGATCACCATGTCGGGCGTGCAGCGGGTGCTGCAGCTCCTGCTCATGGAGCGCGTCTCCATCCGCGATCTCTCCACGATCCTGGAAGGCATCGCCGATGCCCTTTCCTTCACACGCAATCCGGCGAGCATCGCCGAGCATGTGCGTACACGTCTCGCCCGCCAGATCTGCGCGCAATACACGACGCCGTCCGGCTATCTGCCACTCATCGGCCTGTCGCCGAAATGGGAGCAGGCCTTCGCCGATTCCATCGTCGGCCAGGGCGAGGAGAGGAGCCTCGCCATGCAGCCCTCGCGGCTGTCGGAATTCATTACCCTGGTGCGCGAGCGGTTCGAGGAGGCCGCCCGCCAGGGCGAGAACCCGGTGCTGGTGACCTCGGCCGGCATCCGGCCTTTTGTTCGTGGCATCACCGAGCGATTCCGCGCGCAAACGACCGTGCTGTCGCAGGCGGAAATCCACCCGCGGGTGCGGCTGAAGACGGTGGGCAGCATTTAGCCCGGTCCGCGGGCCTTTCACGCAGCTTCACGGCCTATCAATGGAACGTGAAGAGCCGGATACCCCTCTTGGGAACCCGGAGCCGCCTTCCCACGTTACTTGCGTATCAAGGGATGCGGGGAAACGTTACCGTTGCGCGGTTAAGGCCTTGCCGCGGAACGAGTTTCTGCACCCCTCGGGCAGGGTGAACCGGACAGGCGCCGCGCCCGACGAAAGGAAAACGAAGGTCCGTGCCATGAACAACACGTCGCTGACCAGCGCCGATTCCTCGACCCACCTGAAGGTGGTGGTGGTGTCGCTGATCGCCGGCATTCTTGTGGTCGGCATCGGAATTGCCGCCAGCCCGACCTTCAACCAGGACGCCGCCACGGCTTCCCGCATCGAGGCAACCGGTCCGGTCATTCGCGCCGGCAAGCCGGTCACGGTGACGGCGGGAGACAGCGCAACCATTCGATAGTTTTTCAGCACCCGTTTCTTGAGTGAAGTGATCCCAAGTTGAACCCCGAGACTGCAACGCGCCCTTCCCCCGGGGCGCGTTTTTATTTCTCCGCCTCGATCAGTTTGCCGGTGAACACGATCGGTCCGGTCGCCTGTCCCGTGGGGGAGCCGCCCGGCGGTTCGATCGACACCGCGTAGGTCGCCTCGTTGATAATCTTCGGATCGTATTCCGCGAAGGCGGCGGGCTTGGTGAATTCATGTTCGCTGATGACGCCGAGCGACCGCGGCGCGGGGAATTTGTCGTGCACAAGCCAAAGCTCGTAGGAGCGCCCCGCCGGCGCCTCGGCGCCGACCTTGCGGACCGTGAACGACCTGCTGCGCGTATCGACGGTGAGCAGGAAGGCCGGCGCGTCCTTGCTCTGCTGGATCACGGCGACATAGCGTGCGCCGTCCGGACGCAAAGCCGCCGGCAGATAATCGGGCGCAAATTCCTTTATCGACACGAACAGCAGCAACGACGCCGCCAGGGCTGAAGCGACGAAGGTCGCGCCGCGCCAGCGGTTGAGCCGTTTCGTCAGGTCGATCAACTCGGCGCCGCCTGCGCCTCCATTGGCGATGCGCGCCTTGATGAGCGGGAACAGGTCGCGTCGCGGCTCCACCGGCTCGACACTTGCCATCAGCGCGCCGAGATAATTCTCCCAGTAACGCACGCGCGCCGCGAATTCCCGATCCGAGACGAGCAAGGCCTCCGCCTGCGCCCGCTCGTTCATGTCGAGCGTGCCCAGGACGTATTCGGCAGCCATCACCTCGCGGTCTTCGCTCAGCATCGTCGCGTCACTCATCCTCCGAAAGGCCCGCCAAGGCATTCCCGGATTTCCATCAGGCTGCGGCGCAGCCAGGTCTTGATCGTGTTCACAGGTTTGGCCAGCCGTGCCGCCAACTGCTCGCGCGACATCCCATCGTAATAGGCGAGCAGAACGAGCTGCTTGCGTTCTTCCTCGAGTTTGCCGAGGCAGGCCATGAGCCGCCGCAAATCTTCGGTCATCTCGCGCGCAGCGAGCGGATTGGGCAATTCGGCCGCGACGTCCATCGCTTCCGGCTCCTCCTCGATCGAAGCCTCGCCCCGCTTGCGCACAAGGTCGATCGCTCGGTTGCGCGCGATCGTCGCCATCCAGGTGATCGGGGATGCCACCTCGCGGTCGAACCGCCCGGCGCTGCCCCAGATCTTCACATAGGTCTCCTGCACGACCTCTTCGGTCAGGTCGTGGCGTTTCAATATACGCAGCGCCACCCCGTAGAGTTTCGCCCGGGTGGCCTCGTAAAGCCGCTGGAAAGCGGCTTGATCGCCCTTCGCGGTCGCGGCCAAAAGGTCGGCAAGATCGGCGGGGGTGAGGGCCAAGGGCGGGAGTCCGGAGCGGGGCGACTGTGACTGTTCGACCGCCTTATAGCAGGTCGCGGGCCCGATTTGTGACGGGGGCACAGCGGGCAACTGGTCACTCCAATCTACCTCCGAGCGCCGCCGGCATCGCAACGGCCTCGCTGCAGCCGCCAACCGGCTTTGCATGACTGCAATATCGGCACTCATCGCTGTTGATTCAGACACGACGCCATCGTTGATTCCCCTGATTGGGGAACTACGAATGTACAGATTTATTTTGTTGATTGCGGCATTGACGTTTTCGAACCTGCCCCACGCCCGCGCCGAAGAACCCATGTGCAACGCAAGTTTCTGGTTCAGGTGGGGCCAGGAAGTCTCCGGCACGCTGGCCACCAAAGCCGGAGCGCCCTGCCGCATCCTGACCGGCACGAGCGGCAACACCGTTTATGTCGGCAGTCAGGTGCTGACTCAGCCGCGCCACGGCCGCGCGTCTTCGATCGGACCCGCTTCGATCCGCTACCAGCCCCGGGCCGGATTCGTTGGGCAGGATTCGATGACCATCCGCTTCCTGGGCGAGCGCCAAGGCCAGCGCAATCAAGCAACCGTGCGTCTCAAGATCACTGTCTACTGATCGGCTCGGCGCAGATTTGTCCTGCCATCCATGAACCACGGATTACATTCCCGCGACAAATGCCGCATGAGCGAAATCGTTCCTGCAAATGACACGCCTACGAAGGGGGCAGCCATCATGTATCCGGTCAAAGCGATCGGCGGCGCCATCGCCGTCATTGCCGTCGGCATCATCTTCTGGATGACCTATTACACCGTGCGGCCCTATGAGCGCGCGGTGCTCACGCGTTTCGGCCAGCTCGTCGCGGTCAACGGCGAGGGCCTGCATTTCAAGATTCCGCTGGTCAATTCGGTGACCTATATCCGTACCGACATCCAGAACATCTCGCCGAAACAGCCGGCCAACACCTACACCATCGACAACCAGGAAGTGGATATCGTCTTCAACCTGTTCTACCGGGTGCCGGCCGACAAGATCGAATTCATCTACCGCAATGTGCAGGACTACAAGGAACGCCTCGAAGCGATGGCGATCGACCGCCTGAAAGCCGAGATGGGCAAGGTCAACGTCGCCCATGTCGCTGAGAAGCGCGGCGAGTTGCGCGACCAGATCAGGAATGTGCTGGTGCGCGACGCCGAGGCGATCGGCATCCAGGTCACCGATTTCCAGCTCACCAATCTCGAATACACCAAGTCGTTCAAGGCCGCGGTCGAACAGGCCGCCGCCGCCAAGGCGATGGTGGAGACGCGCGAGCAGGAATTGCAGCAGTCGAAGAAGCAGGCGGAGCAGGCCGCGATCCAGGCCGAGGGCCGCGCCAATGCCCTGCGCGCGCAGGCGCGCGGCGAAGCGGAAGCCAATGCCACCCGCGCCAAGGGCGAAGCGGAAGCGCGCCTTCTCATCGCCACTGCGGAAGCGCGCGCCATCCAGTTGCGCGGCGAAGCCGAGGCCGCCGCCATCAAGGCGCAGGCCGACGCGCTCACCGCCAACGCGCAGCTCGTCGAATTGCGCAAGGCCGAGAAATGGAACGGCTCGCTGCCCGCGACCATGCTGTCGAACGTCGTGCCTTTCATGGGCGTCGACCAGACGGGGATCAGGAAATAGGGGCTTCCTCCAACACCCCCTCATCATCGTTCTCCGGCGCATTCACCCGCGCCGAGATCGGCCACATTTTCATCTTCTCGGCGGGAAAGGCTTTAAGCAGATCGTGCGGGTCGGGCTCGATGCCGAGCCAGCGCTCGTAGTCGTCCGGCGCAAGGATCACCGGCATCCGCTCGTGGATGTCGGCGATCATCTCGTTCGCCGCCGTGGTAATCACCGCGAAATTGCGCAGCCATTGGCCCGTCGCGGCGTCGGGATAGGCGGCCCAGAGGCCGGCGAGCGCGAACGGCGCGCCGTCCGCCATCGCCAGCGCATAGGGCTGCTTCGGCAGGCGCGTCGACCGCCATTCGAAGAAATTGTCAACCGGGATGAGACAACGGCGCTTCGCATAGGCGTGCGCGAACATGCGCTTGCCCGCGATGCCCTCTCCGCGCGCATTGATCTGCGGCTTCATGGCGCGCTCGGCCATCCACGGTTCGCAAAAGCCCCAGAGCATGCGGTCGCGCTGATGCGCGAAGGTCTCGGGATGGCGGCGGATCACCCAGAAATCCTGGCTCGGCGCGCCGTTCCAGCGCGGCGGGCGCTCCTTGTTCTTGATGCGATTGTCGCGGTCGTCGCCGAGCATGGTCGCAAAGCCCGGCAACTCTCCCCGCTTCTGGGTGATACGTCCGCACATTTTCGTAATGTGGAACATGACATGCGGCGGCGCAATCGCCGCGCCGTGCGGGCGCTTGTCATTGCTGCGCCCGCCTCGTCTAATCCGCACATCAAGGCCCATCGCCAAAGAACGGGCCGCTCGGAGAGAAACGTCATGCCTTTTCGCAGCCTGAAAGTCTGCGCGGCGCTTGCGCTCGCGCCGCTGCTCGCGCTGCCGCGGCCCGCCGCGGCGCAGGATTATCCGTCGAAACCCATCACCTTCGTCGTCGCCTTCGCCGCCGGCGGCGTCGCCGACGGCATCGGCCGCCTGGTCGGGCAGAAGCTGTCCGAGAAGCTCGGGCAGAGCGTGGTGGTGGAAAACCGCGGCGGCGCCGGCGGCAATATCGCAGCCAAGCAGGTCGTGAGCGCATCACCCGACGGCTACACCTTGCTGGTGACGACCACCGCGCTCGCGATCAACGAGACCTTGCACAGGAACAAGGGCTTCGCCGCGTCCGATCTCGCCGCCGTCGCCATCGCCGCATCATCGCCGGAAGCCTTCGCCGTGCATCCGTCGAATGCCGCGACGACGCTGAAGGACTTTCTGGCGACTGCCAAAGGCAAGACCATCTCCTTCGGCTCGGCCGGCGTCGGCTCCGGCTCGCATATCGCGGCGGAATATTTCTTCAAGGAGATTGCAAAAGTGCCGGCCACGCATGTGCCGTTCCAGGGCGGCGCGCCGGCGATCAATGCCGCGGTCGGCAACCACATCGACCTGTTGTCGATCACGCTCGGCGGCGGCCTCGTCGCGCAGGTCAAGTCGGGGGCGCTAAAGGCGCTCGCGGTCGCCAACGACAAGCGCGTCGGCGCGATGGCGGATGTGCCCACGCTCGCCGAGGCGGGATTTCCGAATTTCCAGGCCACATCCTGGGTCGGCTTCTTCGTGCCGGCGACAACGCCGGCCGCGGTGACGGCGAAACTGAATGCCGCCATCGACGAGATTGTCAGGCAGCCCGAGATCCAGCAGCGGCTCTCAGCGCTCGGCTTCGATCCCGTCACCGGCCATCAGGGCGAGGCCGACAAGCGCTTCAGGGCCGAGATCGCGCAATGGGGCAAGATGGTCACTGCGCTCGGGCTGAAGGTGGAGTGAGATCGCACGCCACGTCACGCCATTTGCCTGCAAGAGCGCAATGCGCTAGAAAGGTGAAGCGGGGCCTTCGACGGTCGCCCCGTTTTCAAGGCTCGCGGGCCCAAGCACCGTCTCCTTCGCAAGGAGGGGACAATGGTGGCTGGGCCCTGATTTTTTGACGCGCTGACATCGCAGCCCAGGGGACATCGCGGCCTCCCCTCAAGATGGTCATTCCCATCCAAGCGCTGCTCGCCTCAGATTGGAGCGAGCCATGGATGGCATTGTTCTCGCACTCTTTCTCCTCGCAGCGTTCATGGGCGGTTTCGCATCGGGTCTCGCGGGATTCGCCATGGGCTTTGTTGTGTCAGGCATCTGGCTGCATATCCTCACGCCCGTGCAGACGGCGGCGCTGATCGCCGGCTACGGCCTGTGGACACAGGGCTATGGCGTCTGGAAATTGCGGCACGCGCTGAACTGGCAGACCCTCGCGCCATTCATCGTCGGCGGCACGATCGGCGTTCCCATCGGGACGCTGCTGCTCAGCTGGATCGATCCGGCGTACATGCGCAGCGGCGTCGGCGTGCTGCTGATCGTATACGGCACCTATGGCCTGACGCAGCCGAAGCTCACACCCTTGCAGGTTGGCACTGCGTCCGATGCCGGCGCGGGATTTATGAACGGCGTGCTGAGCGGGTTGACCGGCTTGCCCGGTTTCATCATCACCGTCTGGTGCCAGTTGCGGGGCTGGACGAAGGACGCGCAGCGAGCGGTCTTCCAGCCGGTGATGCTCGCAGCCATTGTGATGACCGCGATATCGCTGGGCGTTGGCGGAGCGATCACGGCCGAAACGGTCAAGCTGTATGTGCTCGGCCTGCCCGCATTGCTGGCCGGCCTGTGGCTCGGATTCAGGCTGTATGGCAAACTCGACGATGCCGCCTTCCGCAAGCTGGTGCTGCTGCTGTTGCTGTTCGCGGGACTGGCGCTGATCGCCGCGCAGATGTGGCCGCGGCCCAGCTAGGGGCGCACGCCTGTCCTTCATCATGCGCGGGCCTGCCCCGCGCCTCCCGCCTGGACGCCCACTGCATCCCTAAGCGGGATGGCCGGGACAAGCCCGGCCATGACGTAACGGATAGGTGCTTGCGCCGGGCGTCACGCCCTCGCGGCGTCCCGGATGCGCATGATGCCGATCGAGTCGAGCTCGCGCTGCTCCTGCGCATTCTGCTCGGCGCGCTCATGCGCCTGATCGCGCTCGTTGAGCAGCTCGACCTTCTTGAGCTCCTCGAAGGCTTCGGCGAGTTCGCTCTTCGCCTCGTCGAGCTGCGCCTTCAGGTCGTCGACCGAGCGCAAGAGGTTCTCGCGCCTTTGCTTGGCCGCCTTGGCATAGGTCGGATAGGCGAAATGTGCGGGATCGGAAATGCCGACCTTGTCCTGCTCGGATTTGATTTCGCGATCGAGATCGGCGGTCATGCGCTCGAACTCGGCGATCATGCTCTCGATCTGGGCGGTCCGGCGGCGCTTCTCGTCCACCTGGAATTTCCGCAGCCGGATCAGCGTCTCTCGTGACTTCATCGACTCATACTCCCCGAAGCCCCACTACAAGCGGGGCCCGCACCGGACACAACCGCGCGCGGACACCACAATCGCGGCGATTGTGTCCGGCTATCGTTATTTTTCCGTATCCAAACTCGGGAGGATTTGCGCAAGCTGCTGATATCCTTCGAGGAGCCCGGTCGCTTCGTCCTTGCCCTGCGCCAGAAAGGCCTCCAGCGGCTTGTGCAGGCGGATCGCCTCGTCCACTTCCGCGCTGGAACCGGGCCGGTAGGCGCCGAGCCGGATCAGTTCTTCCATGTCGGCATAGGTCGCCATCACCTGCTTGGCCTGGTTAACGAAGGGTAAATATTGCGGATCGGCCGCGCGCGGCATGGTGCGCGACACCGACTTGAGAATGTTGATCGCGGGATAGCGTCCGCGCTCGGCGATCGCGCGCTGCATCACGATGTGTCCGTCGAGAATGCCGCGCACCGCATCGGCCACCGGTTCGTTGTGATCGTCGCCGTCGACCAGCACGGTGAAGATGCCGGTGATGGAGCCCTGCTCCGCCGTGCCCGGCCCCGCCCGCTCCAGCAGCCGCGGCAATTCGGTGAAGACCGTCGGCGTGTAGCCCTTGGCGGTGGGTGGTTCACCGGCCGACAGACCGATCTCGCGCTGCGCCATCGCAAAGCGCGTGACCGAGTCCATCAGCACCAGCACGTCCTTGCCCTCGTCGCGGAAATATTCGGCGATGGACAGCGTCAGATACGCCGCCTGCCGCCGCATCAAGGCCGGTTCGTCCGAGGTCGCGACGACGACCACCGAACGCGCAAGGCCCGCCTCGCCCAGATCCTCCTGCAAAAACTCCTGCACCTCGCGGCCGCGCTCGCCGACCAGGCCAATGACCGACACGTCGGCCTTCACGTTGCGCGCCATCATCGACAGCAGCACCGACTTGCCGACGCCGGAGCCGGCGAAAATGCCCATGCGCTGGCCGCGGCAACACGTCGTGAAGGTGTTGAGCGCGCGCACCCCGAGATCGAGCGGCGCGCCGACGCGCTGGCGGGCATGCGCGGGCGGCGGGTTGTTCCGGAACGGTACGGGATCGGGCCCCGCCGGCAGCGGGCCCTTGTCGTCGATCGGCTCCCCCATGGCGTTGACGACGCGGCCTAGCCAGCCCGGCGTCGGCCGCACGGCGCCGGGGACGCCGGTGACGATGGCGCGGCAGCCGCGCCGCACGCCTTCAAGGTTCGAGAACGGCATCAACAATGCGTGCGCGCCGGTGAAACCCACCACCTCGCAGGCGATCGGACGCCCCGGCCCGGTCTCAACCAGAACCCGCGCGCCGACCGACATCGCATGGATGGGCCCGGCGACCTCCACCATCAGGCCGCGCACACCGACGACCCGGCCGTAGATCTCCACACCGTCGAGTTCGTTGATCTGCTCGGCCAGCGCCTTCATGCGCGGTTCCAGCTTTCGGCAATTTTGGCCGCCCGCTTAACCACCTGTTTACTCGCGTCGTTAATCATTGCGTCACCGTTTTCGCGGCCCTGACGCGGACCCGCTGAATCCAGACGGAAGCGGCGAGTCCGGAGAGTCGGTTAGACCTGACTCTTAACGTGGAGCTTTAACTGGTTAATGGAGAAAAACCGCTTTCCGTGAAAGATTTTAGGCCGATTCGACATTTTCTGCCTAGTAATGCTTGCAACGGAGAATCAGGTTTTGTTAACCATGCCCAGTTAATGTTCCCGAATCGTAGCGTCGCAAAAGCGTTTCGAGGGCCGCCCCTGCGGCGTGCCGACCTTAAGCCCCGCAGCGGCGAAGAAGGGGACTGGCATGCGCGTTCTGCTGATTGAGGATGATAGCGCGACGGCGCAATCGATCGAGTTGATGCTCAAATCCGAGAGCTTCAACGTCTACACCACCGACCTCGGCGAGGAAGGTGTCGATCTGGGCAAGCTGTACGACTACGACATCATCCTCCTGGATCTGAATTTGCCCGACATGTCGGGTTTCGAGGTTCTGCGCTCCCTGCGTGTCTCCAAGGTGAAGACGCCGATCCTCATCCTCTCCGGTCTCGCCGGCATCGAGGACAAGGTGCGGGGCTTGGGCTTCGGCGCCGACGACTACATGACCAAGCCCTTCCACAAGGACGAGCTGATCGCCCGCATCCACGCGATCGTGCGCCGCTCCAAGGGCCATGCGCAGTCGGTCATCAACACCGGCGATCTCGTCGTCAATCTCGATCAGAAGACCGTGGAAGTGAACGGCGCCCGCGTGCATCTGACCGGCAAGGAATATCAGATGCTTGAGCTGCTCTCGCTGCGCAAGGGCACGACGCTGACCAAGGAGATGTTCCTCAACCATCTCTATGGCGGTATGGACGAGCCCGAGCTCAAGATCATCGACGTGTTCATCTGCAAGCTGCGCAAGAAGCTGGCGAATGCCAGCAACGGCAAGAACTACATCGAGACCGTCTGGGGCCGCGGCTATGTGCTGCGCGAGCCCTCCGACGAAGAGGCCCGCATCCCGGCCTGATCTGTCCTCGCAGAGACCAACAAAAACCCCGCCCGAAAAGGCGGGGTTTTTTGTTTGTGCGCGTTGAAGCACGGAACGAAGCCACACGATCCGGGATTGGCTTCCTGCCGGGAATACTATCACGCATCAACGAATGTGTCCGCTTTCGCCCCCGCCCGGCCACGTTTCCGTCCCGCTCGCTCCCTTTTGACGCCCTTAACGCGCGATTAACAACACTCAGGGATGGTCAAGGGGACCTGTCCGGGGACGAGTGAAGTTGCGTAATGCGTGTTTCGGGGGAGACCGCGCCGGTTCGGCGCGGCCGGGCGCCTAAACGCCCGGGGACGTCATCTGCCCATCAATGGTTCGTACCGCTCCTGCGCGGCGGCGCTGCGGCGGCCATCGCCTGCGCGGTCGTCGGCACCACTCTCGTCGCGGCGGGGCATGTCCTGGCGCTGGCCATCGACGCACATTCGGACGCGCGCTCCCTTGTCGGTCTTGCACGGCCTTCCGGCGGGCTCGCCTGGTTCGCCGCGCCGGACACGACAATGATACCGCAGGTGATTGCGGCCGCGCCGGCGCTGCAGTCCGGCGCGCTGCCGGCCGACGGATCGCGCTTTGTCCTGGCGGCCGCGTCCGGCTCGCTTACCGACGACGACCCGGTCTTCACCGGCGCCCTCGGCCACGGCGGCAGCTTCAAGACCGACCGCATCGTGCCGGCGACCCTCGACAATGCAGTGAAGAGGGAAAGTCCTCTCCCGCTGCCGCGGATGCGGCCGCAGCTCGCCTCGCTGACGCCGCCCGCCCTGGATCTGAAGCTTGACGAGGATGCGCAGACCGAGAAGACCGCGATCTACGACATCATGGCGCGCACGGTCTACATGCCCAATGGCGAGAGGCTCGAAGCCCATTCCGGCTTCGGCGAGTTCATGGACGATCCCAAGCATGTGCGCCTGCGCATGCGCGGCGTCACGCCGCCGAACACCTACAAGCTGACGATGCGCGAAGCGCTGTTTCACGGCGTCGAGGCCATCCGCATGACGCCGGAGAACAAGGAGGCCATGTTCGGCCGCGCCGGCATTCTCGTGCATTCCTACATGCTGGGCCCGAACGGCCAGTCGAATGGCTGCGTCTCCGTCAAGGATTATCCGAAATTCCTCGCCGCCTTCAAACGCGGCGAGGTCAATCGCATGGTCGTCGTCTTCCGTCTCGACAAGCCGCCGTCATTGCTGGCCAAACATGGCCCTGCGCGCGGTGACGCCGTTCTCGGCCGCGCCCGCCTGCCGGACTCCGCATCGGCATTTGCCGACGCAATCAATTGACGAAAAATCCGTTCAAAGGCCGCGGCGCGGATTCACACCGGCCTCAGCCGCGACACCGACGATAAGCGAAGGTGACGCCGCCCGGGTTGCCGCGGCTCTTCCGAGGCACGGGCATGACATCGACGGTGATCGCGTCATGAAGCCATGTCTTTATCCCGCAAGTGCTGTCCTCGCCGCGCTGGCGGCGGCAGGTCCTGCTCCGTCCGCCGCGCAGCCGGCCCGGGAAACGCCGCCCGACATCCTGGCGGTCCAGCTGCGCAGCCAGGGCTATGCGTGCGAGAAGCCGCAGAGCGCCACACGCGACGCCGAGCGTTCGCGGCCGGACCAGGCCGTCTGGATTCTCCGATGCGAGGCCATCACCTACCGCGTGCAGCTGACGCCGGGCATGGCGGCCAAGGTGGAACGGCTCGACTAGCGGCGAGCACGCTCAGCGACCGCCGCTGACCGCGATCGCGCGCGAGGGCGGAAACTGCAGCAGCACCGGCTCGTCGAGCCGGTCGGCCGTGCCGTTCGGCGTATACAGGCCGCGTTTGTCGGGCAGCGCCCTGAAGCTGTGCGTCAGCCCGATCACCGTTTCGGCGGCGCCGAGCACGAGATAGCCGTCCGCCGCCGTGACCTTTGCGATGCGGTCGAGAATGTCGATCTTGGCCGCCTGGTCGAGATAGATCAGCACGTTGCGGCACACCACCAGATCGAACACGCCGAAGCGCGAGAAATCGTGCAGCAGGTTGAACGGACGGAACTGAACCATGGCGCGGATGTCGGGCGAGATCTGCCACATCTCGCCGACCTTGGTGAAATACTTCACCAGAAGCTGGATCGGCAGCCCGCGCTGCACCTCGAACTGGCTGTAGATGCCGGCCTTCGCCTTCTCGAGGACTTCCGTCGAAATGTCGGTTGCCAGGATTTCCACGCGGCAGCCCTCGAGCACGCCGTCCATCTCCTTCAGCATCATCGCCAGCGAATAGGGCTCCTGCCCGCTCGAAGCCGCCGCGCACCAGATGCGGATGCGCTGATGCTTGGCGCGCGCGGCGAGCAGCGTCGGCATGATGAAGTCGCGGAAATGATCGAAGGGGATCTTGTCGCGGAAGAAGAAGGTCTCGTTCGTGGTCATCGCCTCGACAACGTCGGTCGTAAGCGCCTCCGCGCTGAAGCCCTTCAGCTTCTGCACCAGTTCGGTCAGATTGGTGAGCCCGGCCTTGCGCGCCACCGGCAGCAGCCGGCTCTCCACGAGATAATGCTTGTCCGCCGACAGCGTCAGTCCGGAGCGCTCCTTCAGAAGCTTGCGCAGGAAATCGTAATCGGTCGGGGTCATGCGCGATCCCCGGCGCTGAACAGGCGTACCAGCTTCGGCGCAATGTCGCCGAGCGGCAGGATGGCCGAACAAAGTCCGGCGCCGGCGGCGGAGCCGGGCATGCCCCAGACCACGCTCGAGGCCTCGTCCTGCGCGATGATCGAGCCGCCGGCGGCGACGATGTCGGCCGCGCCGCGTGTGCCGTCGGCGCCCATGCCGGTCAGGATCAGGCCCAGCACCCAGTTGCCCCAGACATCGGCGGCAGAGGAAAACAGCACATCCACCGCGGGCTTGCAGAAATTCACCGGCGGGCTGTCGTCGATGACGATCACCGCCTGGTTGTCGCGCCGCGCGACGCGCATGTGGCGCGCACCCGGCGCGATATACACATGCCCGGAGCGGACATGCTCGCCATGCTCGGCCTCGCGCACCGGCCGGTCGATCGCCCGCGAGAGATGCTCGGCGAGAATGGTGGTGAAGGTCGGCGGCATGTGCTGGGTGATGAGCACAGGCGCCTGGTCGATCACCGGCAGGAGCCCGGCACACAATTCGGTCAGCGCCTGCGGCCCGCCGGTGGACGAGCCGATCGCCAGTACGCGCGGCGCCGATTTCGGCAGCGGCCGCAGCCGGATCTCTGCGCGGCGGACCGGCAGCTCGAACGGCACGATGGAGGGATCGCTGAATTCGGGCAGCCGGCGCGGCTCCGCAGCCGGCGGCGCATCGCGGCGCAAGGCGACGCGGCGGGCGCGCGCGCCGAATTCGCGCACTTTCGCGATCAGGTCGCGGCGGAATTCGGGGCTGGTGACGACGCCGTTCGCCTCCGGCTTCTGCACGTAATCGAGCGCGCCGAGCGCGAGCGCCTTCAGCGTGATCTCGGCATTGCGGCGCGTGAGAGTCGAGGCCATGATCACCGCAAGATCGGGCCGCTTCTTGAGCATCAGCGGCAGCGCGGTGATGCCGTCCATGTCGGGCATGTCGACATCGAGCACCACGACGTCGGGATGCGACCGGTCGAGATAGTCGATCGCCTCGCGCCCGGTGCGCAGCGACGCGACGATTTCGAGATTGGGCTCCTCTTCGACCCAGCGGCGCACGAGGCCGCGCGCGACCGCCGAATCGTCCACCACCATGACCCGGACGGGCCCGCGCAGGAGCGGCGAAACCTGCTCTTCAGCTGAAACGGCGACTGTCACGATACGCGTTACTCGACACAACAGGGAAACAACGAGAAACCGGACTCAGATCAGGCCGACTTCCTGCAGCTTGGCCTCGACGATCTCCTTGTCGAACGGCTTCATGATGTATTCGTTGGCGCCGGCATGCAGCGCGCGGGCGATATGGGCGACATCGTTCTCGGTGGTGCAGAACACGACCTTCGGACGGTCGCCGCCCGGCATGCGCCGCAGCGCCTTCAGGAAATCGTAGCCGTCCATTTTCGGCATGTTCCAGTCCAGCAGGATCGCATCCGGGAGCAGGCGCTGGCAGGCGTCGAGCGCCTGCTGGCCGTCCTCGGCCTCGACGATCTGAAAATCGAGGCCTTCCAGGATACGCCTCGCCACCTTGCGGATGACGCTGGAGTCATCGACGACGAGACAGGTCTTCATCACACCCTCGCTTTCGGACGCCTCGGCGTCCTGCCTCATTCACAGCGCGGCCGTCAGGCCGCCATGTCACGTGGTTTGACGTCGAGCAGACGCGCGACGTCGAGAACGACAAGAAGCTCATTGTCCAGCCGGTGTACCGCCGCCGCCACCTGCGCCAGCCGGCCGTCGAGATTGATCGGCACCGCCTCGCGCGTGCTCTCGTGCAGTTTGAGCACCTCGCCGACGGTATCGATCACCAGGCCATAGGATTCGCCGTTGTGGTCGATGCCCACCGCCATCGCATTCTGCCGCGCATCCCGCTGCGGCAGACCGAGGCGGCAGCGCATGTCGATCGCCGTCACGATGCGGCCGCGCAGATTGAGGACGCCGGCGACTTCCTCGGGCGCCAGCGGCACCGGCGTCAGCCGCCCGGGCACGAACACGTCCTGCACCTGGCCGATCGGCAGGCCGAACAGCTGCTCGCCGATGGTCACGGTGACATATTCCAGGATGTTTTCGGTCTGCGCGTCCTTGCTCATTGTCCGCTCTCATGCCGCACGATGCACATTGCCGATCTGCTCCTTCAGGGCCGCGATCAGGCCCTGCCGGTCGAACTTGGCGACGAAATCGTGGAAGCCGGCGCGGCGCACCCGCGCCACCGCGTCGTCGGTAGCGGCCGACGACAGCGCGATCAGCGGCACCGCTTTCCAGCGTGCATCCTCCCGGATGGCGGCGGCGAGCGCGATGCCGTCCATGTCCGGCATGTCGAGATCGGTCACGACGGCGTCGAACCGCGCGCCCTCCTTGATGAGGCGCAGGGCGTCCTCGCCGCCGGTTGCGGTGGTCACGCTGTAGCCCGCGGCCGTCAGCACCGGCACCAGCATGTTGCGGAAGAAATCCGAATCCTCGACGAAGAGGACGCTGCGGCGGGCGTCGCTCGCGCGCGCATCCTTGCGGCGGAACCAGTCGGCGAAGGCAAGCGGCACGAAATGGCCGACATCGATGATTTCCGTCGCCTCGCCCTTGACGATGGCGGAACCGAGAATGCCCGGC
>Ga0073934_10000782_pt1 | contig 84335 bp, 80 predicted proteins | sample LarsenN4metaG_FD_76834 | JGI IMG/M metagenome (GOLD analysis project Ga0073934, IMG submission 76834) | Hot spring sediment bacterial and archeal communities from British Columbia, Canada, to study Microbial Dark Matter (Phase II) - Larsen... ...
GCTGACTCGTCGACGTGCCCGAGCTCGTCGCCCTCGTCGCCGAAGCGAAGTCGCGCGGCGAGCAAGGGATGACGTTGTTCGAGCAGGGCGCCGAGCCGCTGACGCTGCCCGCACAAGCGCGCGAGGTCTTCGACGTGACGGGCGCCGGCGACACCGTCATTGCGCTGCTCGGCGCCGGAGTCGCGGCCGGTCTTGCGGCGGCCGACGCCGCCGCGCTGGCGAATCTCGGCGCCGGCATCGTCGTCGGCAAGATCGGCGCCGCCACGGCGAGCCGCTCCGAGCTTTGGCGTGCGCTGCACGCGCAAGGCAGCGGCGGGCGCGGACTCGTCGACGTGCCCGAGCTCGTCGCCCTCGTCGCCGAAGCGAAGTCGCGCGGCGAGCGCGTCGTGCTCACGAACGGCTGCTTCGACATCCTGCACGCGGGCCACGTGGCGTATCTCGAGGAAGCGAAGGCGTGCGGCGACCGGCTCGTCGTCGCCGTCAACGACGACGATTCGGTTCGGCGCCTCAAAGGCGCGAATCGGCCCCTGAATCCGCTCGCCGATCGCATGGCCGTGCTCGCGGGTCTCGCCTCCGTCGACTGGGTCGTGCCGTTCTCCGAAGACACGCCGGCCAAGCTGATCGCGAAAGTGCTGCCCGACGTGCTCGTGAAGGGCGGCGACTACCGCGTCGAGCAGATCGCGGGTGGCGACACCGTGCGGAAGCACGGCGGCGAGGTGCGCGTGCTCGGCTTCAAGCCCGGCCGTTCGACGAGCGCGCTGATCGACGCGCTGCGCCGGGGCGGCGGCTGACGCGGCGCATTGGCGCCGCGCAGCCGCGTGATGCGCCTACTGAAGCCAGCTGTCGACCTGCATGATGTCGGCTTCCGAGAGCGTGCCGGCTGCCTGCTTCAGCGCCAGCAGGCTCAGGATGTAGTCGTAGCGGCTGCGCGCGTAGGTCGTCTCCGCGAGCTGCAAGTTGTCCTGCGCTTGCAGGACGTCGACCGTCGTCTGCGTGCCGACATCGAAGCCGGCTTCCGTCGCGCGCAGCGCCGTGCGGTTCGACTCGACGGCCTGGCGCAGCGCGCCGACCCGCGAGATGCCGGTGATGACGCCCAAGTACGCATCGCGCGCTTGGCGCTCGGTGCTTCGCGTGGTGCGTTCGAGCGCTTCCAGTGCCGCGCGGTGTTGATACACCGACTGCTGGATCAGCGAACGATTCCGGCCGCCGGTGAATAGTGGAAAAGTCAAATTGAGCGACCATTGCCGGCTGTCGGGATTTTGCGGCGTGGTCGAAGTGAACGGAGTACCGTCGCGGAAGACCGTCTGCGTGCGATCGCTGGAATCTTCGCCGTAGTTGGCGGACAGGCTCAGGCTCGGCAGGCGGTTGCCGCGTTGAATGGCAATGTCGTCTTGCGCAATGTCGGCCGCGATGCGGCTCGCGCGCAGCGCCAGGTTCGAGTCGAGCGCGACGCGGACCCATTCCTCGGCGTTCGCGGGATCGGGCGTCAACAGCGGCAGCTGGTCCGTGGGGCTTGCGAGGTCGGGCACCAGCTCGCCGACGATTTCACGCAGCTGCTCCTGCGCGTTCGCAAGGAGCCGCTGCGTCTCGATCTCGGCTGCGACGGCGTCGTCGTAGCCGGCTTGCGATTGCTGCACGTCCGTGATCGCGATCAAGCCCACCTCGAAGCGGCGTTGCGCCTGCTCGAGCTGGCGCGATCTCGCCTCGCGCGTGGCGCCCGCCGACGCGAGGTTGTCCTCGGCCGTGAGCACGTTGAAGTACGCCGTCGCGACGCGGATCAGCAAGCTCTGCAGCGCGGCTTGATAGGTTGTTTCGGCTTGCAAGACGCGCTTGTCCGCCTGTCGCAGCGTCGCATACAGGCTCCAATCGAACAGCGTTTGGCTCAAGCTAACGCTCCAGCCGTCGCTATCTTGCTCGAAGATCGAGCGAGTGCCGATCGGAACGCCTTCCGGGGACACTGCGCCGCCGCGTGTGTCGGAGAAGCGGTTCGCCAAGGTGTTTTGAAGGTTCAGGGTGGGCAGCAGCTGCGATCGGGCCTGCGGCTTCACCTCGGAGCTCGCGAGGTAAGTGGCCTCGGCTTCGCGAATCGCGGGATCGTTCTGGACCGCGAGCTCATAGACGTCGAGGAGGCTTTCCTGCGCCAATGCCGGGCTCGCGACGCACGCGCCAATCGCGAGCGCCAATAGCGTTTTTCTGAGTGACATCTTTTTTGGTCCCTGTCGTCGTTGTTGAGGGTGGTCAGTAGCGCGGTACGCGAGAGTCTAGCTGCGTCGACCACGCATCGATACCGCCTTTCAGGTTGTATACGTCCGAGAACCCGTTTTCTTTCAAGAATTCCGCGACGCGGCGGCTGCGGCCCCCGGCGTGGCACATCACGACGATCGGCGTTTCGGCGTCGAGCTCGTCGAGCCGCGCCGGAACCTCGCGCATCGGAATGTGCCGTGCACCGGTCACCGCCGCGACGGCCAGCTCGTCGTGCTCGCGCACGTCGAGCAGCACGACCCGGTCTCCGCTTTGGTAGTCGGGCCAACGGGCCGCGAACTCAGAGGGGCTTAGCTCCGGAACGCCGGGCATGGGACTGCTCGGGTTCTCTGAATCAGAGAACGAACGGCTCCGGGCGCTCGGCGTTGATCAGCGGAGCGAGCACTGTCTCGAACAGACTGTTGGTCGTCGTAGTGCCGTTCGGCTGCAAGGTGATGAGCTGGGCCTCCATGGCAGGTTCGCGTCCAACGACGATGAAAAGCCGGCCCTGCGGGCGCAGCATCTCGATGAAGTGCTCGTCGAGCTCCGGAACGGACCCCGTCACGGCGATGGCGTCGAACCGCGCACGGTAAGACAGGGCCAAGGCGTCGGCCGTCGCCAGCTCGACGTTGCGAAGACCGAGCGCCGCGATCTTGGCTTCGGCCGCTGTTACGAAATCGGGAAAAATATCGACGCTCGTCATGTGCTTCGCGAGGCGAGCCGTGCACGCCGTCAGATAGCCGCTGCCGGCGCCGACGACGAGCACGTCGTCGATCGGTTCCACCTGAAGCGCCTGCAGGATCCTGCCCTCGATTTTCGGGGCGAGCATGCTTTGGCCGTGCCCGAGCGGAACTTCGATGTCGGCGAAGGCGAGGTCGCGATACTCGCGTGGCACGAAGTCCTCGCGGGGCGTTTCGGCGAATGCACGCAGCACGCGGTCGTCGAGCACCTCCCATGCCCGCAGCTGCTGACCGAGCATCTGGGTGCGTGCAACCTCGAAGTTCATGCGGTGTTCTTGTTGGAGCCGCCGTCGTGGCGAACGCGGTAGGGTAAGGAGTTTATGGATGCCCGACAAGGCGGTCTGTGAAGAATTATGGTCAATTATCGGCGACGCTCTCGGCGGCATGCTGTATCGTGAAACGCGAGGAGAAGCAGCCGCTCGGCGACTCGAGTCGGGCCTTCCGCGAGGCCGCGAAACGCGCCGGCTGCGCGCTAACAACAAAAACAGGCATCCGCGCCGCGCCGCGCGGAAACACATGGGGCTCCGCACTCACGTGCCATCAGCAGGGATTTCGCTGTCCGTCCGCCGTTTTCCACCGACTCGTAAGCGCCGTCGTTCACTGCGAGACGAGCGCCCAGGTGCGGCGGCATGACGGAGCTGCTCGCCGATCCCATCATGGCGCTCGCAGCGCTCGTCGTGCTGCTCTTGCTCGGCGCGCTCGTGTGGGCCGGATCCCGCCGGCCCTACGTCCGGGAGGTGGAGCGGCTTCGCGACGAGCTGCACAACCTGCTCGCATCGGGTGAGCCCGCGCAGCGCATTCCCGTGAACGGGCGCTTGAGCCCGTTCGTCGACATCGCGGCATCGATGAACCGCTTGCTCGATCGCGGCGACGAAGCTGCGCGCATCGCGGCCGAGGCGGTGGAGCCGTCCGTCGACGACCGCGGCGCGCTGTTCGACTCGCTGGCGGAGACGCTGCCCGACGTCGCGCTGATCCACACGCAGACGATCTTGTATGCGAACCGTGCGGCGGGCGAGCTCTTCGGAGTCGGCCCGGAAACGCTCGTCGGTAAGCCGATCACGGACTTGTTGCGGCCTGCTTATCGCGCCGTCATGCGCAAACACGTCGCCGCCGCGGCGGAGACGAACGACGAGCTGCCGCCCTTCGAGGCGCAGCTCATCAGCAACGACGATCAAGGGTTGTGGGCCGAGCTCTACAGCCGGCGCGTGACGTTCGGCGGCGAGCCGGCCCTTCTCACGGTCGCGCGCGACATCACGCATCGCAAGAGCCTCGAGACGTCGCTCGGGCGCGGCAAGCTGCAGGCGCGCATCACGCTCGAGTCGATCGGCGAAGGCGTCATTACGACGGACCGCAACGGCACGATCGACTACATGAACGAGGCCGCCGAGCAGCTCATCGGCGGAACGCGCAGCGCGGGGCTCGGCAAGCGGCTGCTCGACTTGATCTCGCTCGTCGACGAGGTCGACCGCAGCTCGCTCGGCGATCCCGTTGCGAGGTGCTTGAGCGAGCGGCGCCGCGTGAACCTCGGCAGGCGCGCGTTCCTGCTCAGCAAGCAGGCGGAGCGGGAGTTCTCGACGGAGCTGACGGCGTCGCCGATTCGCGGGCCCGACGGTCAAGTAGCGGGCTGCGTCGTGATCTTCCACGACGTCAGCGAGTTGCGCGGGCTCGCGCGCGAGATGTCGTACCAGGCGAGCCACGACGCGCTGACCGGCCTCGTGAACCGCGCGGAATTCGAACGGCGGCTCGAGGCTGCGCTCGACTCGGCGCGCGGCGAGGGCGTCGGCCACGTCGTGTGCTACCTCGATCTCGACCGGTTCAAGCTCGTCAACGACACGGGCGGCCACATCGCGGGCGACAACTTGCTGCGCGAGATCGGCGCGCTCTTGAAACAGCGCGTCCGCGACTCGGACACGGTCGCGCGCGTCGGCGGCGACGAGTTCGCAATGCTGCTCGCGGGATGCCCGCTCGACAAGGCGCAGCAGATCGCCGAGGACGTCGTGCAGTCCGTCGCCGCGCATCACTTCGCTTGGCAGGACCGCGTGTTCGACATCGGCGTGAGCATCGGGCTCGTCGAGGTCGGCAAGGACAGCGGCTCGGCCGAGAGCGTGTTGAGCGCCGCGGATTCGGCTTGCTATGTCGCGAAGCAACGAGGCCGCGGCCGCACCCACGTGTACTCGACGCGCGACGAGGTCATGGCGCGCGAGCGCGGCGAGATCCAATGGCTGCAGCGCCTGCAGCGCGCGCTCAAGGAGAACGCCTTCGAGCTCTACGTTCAGCCGATCGTCGCGATCGGCGGCCGCAACCGCACGGGCCCCGCTGCCGAGGTGCTGCTGCGCATGCGCGACGAATCCGGCGGCTCGATTCTGCCCGTGCACTTCCTCGCCTCGGCCGAGCGGTATCAACTCATGTCGCACATCGACCGTTGGGTCGTGCAGACGACGCTGGCGGCGATTGCGGGCGGCGCGCCGCACCTGCCGGCCGGGCGCACGTGCAACATCAACCTGTCGGCGCAGACGCTCGGCGACGACGACTTCCTCGAGTTCGTCGTCGACGTGCTCGATCACACGGGCGTGAGCCCCGACCGCATTTGCTTCGAGGTGCGCGAGTCGGCCGTCGTGAGCCAGCTCGATCAGGCGCAGCGCTTCATCAACGTGCTGCACGGCATCGGCTGCCGGTTCGCGCTCGACAACTTCGGCAGCGGCATCGGCTCGTTCGCCAACTTGAAGACGCTGTCGCTCGACTACCTGAAAATCGACGGCATGTACACGCGCAACATCGACACCGACACCGTCAACCGCGAAATGGTCGCGGCCATGGTCAAGCTCGCGCGCACGCTCGACTTCAAGGTCGTGGCGGAGCAAGTCGAGGACCAGAGCTCGTTCGAGGCGTTGCGGGAGCTGGGCGTCGACTTCGTCCAAGGCTACGCCGTCGAGAAGCCGCGCCCGCTGCAGGCCGTGCACTAGCCAGGTACCGCTCCGGTAAGACCTATTCCACATCTTTGTGCCGGCCCGATGGCAATTCGCAGCGGCCGCGGGCATCGTTACGCCGTCCGAGCTCACAGAGGGTGTCCATGGTCGCCTTCGGCCGCTGGTTGCTGCGCCACGTCTTGCGGCTCGCGTACTCGGTGCGCGTCACGGGCCTCGAGCATTACGAGCAGGCCGGCCGGCGCGTGCTGATCGTCGCGAATCACACGTCGTTCCTCGATGCCGCGCTGCTCGCCGCGTTTCTGCCCGATCGCCTGACGTTCGCGATCAACACTGAAATCTCGAAGCGCTGGTGGATCAAGCCGCTGCTCAAAATCGTCGACGCTTTCCCGCTCGACCCGACGAACCCGTACTCGCTCAAGTCCTTGATCCGGTACATCGAGCAGGACAAGCGCGCGGCGATCTTCCCGGAAGGCCGCATCACGGTGACGGGCTCGCTGATGAAGATCTATCCGGGCCCGGGCCTCGTCGCCGACAAGTCCGGCGCCATGGTGCTGCCGATCCGCATCGACGGCGCGCAGTATACGCCGTTCTCGCGGCTCCGCGGCCGCGTGCGCCTGCGCTGGTTTCCGCCGATCACGCTGACAATCCTGCCGCCCCGCAGGCTCGAGGTGCCCGCGGAGGTACGCGGGCGCGAGCGCCGCCGCGTGGCCGGCAAGCTGCTCGCGGATCTCATGACGGAAATGATGTTCGCGACGTCGAACTTCCGGCGCACGATCTTCGGTGCGCTGCTCGACGCGCGCCGCGTGCACGGCGGGCGGCACGTCATCGTCGAGGACGTGGAGCGCGCGCCGCTCACGTACAACCAGCTGATCGTGCGCGTGTTGCTGCTCGGGCGGATCTTCGCGGAGGACACGAAGCGCGGCGAGATCGTCGGCGTCATGTTGCCGAACGCGATCGGCGCCGTAGCGACGTTCTTCGGCCTGCAGGCGCACGGCCGCGTGCCGGCGATGCTGAATTACACGCTCGGGGCGAAGAGCCTGCTTGCGGCGATCGAAGCCGCGCAGATCCGCCGAATCTACACCTCCGAGCGGTTCGTCGTGGCCGCGAAGCTCGAGCACCTCGTCGCGAAGCTCCGCGAGGTGGCGACCGTCGTCTATCTCGAAGATCTGCGCGAGCGCATCGCGCCGTGGCTCAAGATCAAGGCCGCGGTCGAGAGCCGGTTTGCCGGGGCGTTCTACGCGCGCCGCCGCGTCGTGACGGGGGAGCCCGCGATCGTGCTGTTCACGTCGGGTTCGGAAGGGATGCCGAAAGGCGTCGTGCTGTCGCACTCGAACGTGCTCGCGAATCGCGAGCAGGTAGCCGCGCGCATCGACTTCAGCTCCCAGGACGTGATCCTGAACGCGTTGCCGCTGTTCCACTCGTTCGGCCTCACGGCCGGCACGCTGCTGCCGCTGCTTTCGGGCATGCGCACGTTCTTCTACCCGTCGCCGCTCCACTACCGCATCGTTCCCGAGATGGCCTACGACGTGAACGCGACGATCATGTTCGGCACGAATACGTTCTTGGCCGGCTACGCGCGGTTCGCGCATCCGTACGACTTCTACAGCGTGCGCTACGTGTTCGCGGGCGCCGAGAAGCTCAAGGACGAGACGCGGCGCGTCTGGACGGACAAGTTCGGCGTCCAGGTATTCGAAGGCTATGGCACGACGGAGACGAGCCCGGGGCTCGCGACCAACACACCCGTGGATCTTCGTGCCGGCACGGTGGGACGGTTCTTACCCGGCATCGAGTACGCGCTCGATCCCGTGCCCGGCGTCGAGGGCGGGCGGCTGTCCGTGCGCGGGCCGAACGTCATGCTCGGCTACTTGAAGCACGACAAGCCCGGCGTCATTCAGCCGCCGTCGACGGAGCGCGGCACGGGCTGGTACGACACGGGCGACATCGTCACGATCGACGCCGACGGCTTCGTCACGATCCAAGGCCGCGCGAAGCGCTTCGCGAAGATCGGCGGCGAGATGGTGTCGCTCGCCGCCGTCGAGGAGCTCGCGACGCGCACGTGGCCCGAGGCGCAGCACGCGTGCGTGAGCTTGCCGGACTTCCAGAAGGGCGAGCAGTTGATCCTCGTGACGACGCGCGCCGACGCCCAGCGCGCCGACCTCTCGGCACGCGCGCGCTCCGACGGCATGAGCGAGCTCCATGTGCCAAAACGCATCGTGCCGGTGCCGCAGATTCCGCTCTTGGGCAGCGGAAAGGCCGACTACACTGCCGTGCTCGCGCTCGTCGAGGCTGCGCTGCCGCGCGGCGAGCGAGCCGTACAATGAGCCGCGGCGTCGCCGTCCTGCTCGTCGCGCAATTCCTGACGGCGTTCGCCGACAACGCGATTCTGTTCACTGCAATCGAGATGCTGTTCGAGCGGCCGCGCGGCGACTGGTACGTGCCCGCTCTGCAGGCGTCGTTCCTCGTCGCTTTTGTCGTGCTCGCGCCGTGGGTCGGCGTGCTCGCCGACCGGCGGCCGAAGCCGAACGTGCTCCTCACCGGCAACGTGCTCAAGGCGGTCGGTGCCGGGCTCATGCTGGCCGGCGTCGAGCCGATGGCCGCGTACGCGGTCGTCGGCACGGGCGCCGCGATCTACGGTCCTGCGAAGTACGGCATCCTGCCCGAGCTCGTCGGCAAAGATCGTCTCGTGCGCGCGAACGGCTGGATCGAGGGATCGACGATCGTCGCGATCGTGCTCGGCTCCGCAGTCGGCTCGCGCGTGGCCGGCTACTCCGTCGCGCTCGCGCTCGTCGTCGTCATGGCCTGCTACGCCGTGTCGGCGGCGGCCACGCTCGCGCTGCCGCGGCTCGCCGCCGCGCAGCGCGGCGCCGAAGCGGGCATCGCGATGTTCGTTGCGCGCATGCGCACGCTGTTCGTCGTCGTGACCGCGCGGTTCGCGATGCTCGGCAACTCGCTGTTCTGGGCCTCCGCGGCCGTGCTGCGCGTGCTGCTCGTGGCCTGGGCGGCCAAGGTGCTCGGGACGCAGGACTCGGCCGACGTCGCGGATCTCACGCTGTTTCTCGCGCTCGGCATCGTGGTGGGCGCGTTGATCGTCCCGCGCCTGATTCCGATCGCGCACTTGCGCCGCGCGCGCCTCGCGGCTTACGCGATGGGCGTTGCGATCCTCGTATTCGGCGCCGTCGGCGACGCGCTTTCGGCACGCGTCGTGCTCGTCGCGATCGGCGTCTGCGGCGGCATGTTCCTCGTGCCGATCAACGCGGCGCTGCAGGACATCGGCCACCGGACGATCGGCAGCGGGCGCGCCGTCGCGTTGCAGAGTTTCTTCGAAAATTTCGCGATGGTGACCGGCGTCGGCGTCTATACGGCGGCCGTCGCGCTCGGCGCGCAGCCCGTTGCTTCGATTCTCGTCGTCGGCGTGCTCGTTTTGATCGCGACGACGCTCGTCTCGTGGCGGCTGCCGCCGGACCCCGTGCCGGCCGAAGCAGCGGCGGACGCCGCGTCGAAGACGCCGGCGCCGTAAGCCGCTACGCGACCCAGCCGGCGAGCCAGCCGCTCAAGCCGCGCCACGCTTCCGAAGCGCGCACGGGAGCACGGAGCAGCGGCCCCGTCGCAACGATCAGCGCGACGCCGGCGACATAGACCGGGTGCACGCGCCGTTGCCTCCACCAGTCGTGCGCCATAGCGAGCAGAATCGGCGCGACCCAGATCAAGTGCACCAGGTACAAATTGCGCGGCTCGCCGAGAAACGGCATGCGGCTGACCGCTGCGACGAGCAGGTACGTGGTTGCGACGACCATGAGCCGCTTGTGAATCTCCGGCCGGCGGCGGTAGTAAATCGCAGCCGCGAACAGCGGCGCGAAGACAGTCATGTCGACGAGCGGCCCGACCAGCCGGCCTTGCGCGTCGACGACGTTACCGGCTCGCACGCGCAGCGCGAACATGCCGAACGCGGCGATGAGCCCCGCAACGACGACGAGCACGCCGTAGCCGATCGCGAGATTGCCGAGCTTCGTGTGAGCGGCGACCCGCCCACTGGCCGCGAGCACGGTTTGAGTCAGGAAGATCAGCAGCCAGCCGATGTAGATCGTGGCATGAAAATGGATGATGGCCGGCGCATCGACGGAGCCGGCCGTCAGCAGCGGCCCGAAGTAGCTCGTCCAGAAGCCGACGAACGCGATCGAGGCGACGAGCACGCCAACGGCAACGTAGATGCGGCGCCGAGCCGCCGGACGAGGAAGGACGCGCGCGGCCGTGGCCACGGCGCCGCTTCGCTCTATTGCGCCGCGGGCGGTGCCGGGGCGCCCGAGTCGACGTCGAACGATGATCCCGCGAATACCTGCCGGCCGTCCGGCAGAAACACCGAGCGCGCGTTCGCGACGTTCGGCTGGTCCTTCGACAAGAAACCGTTGATTCGGACGACGTGCCCTTGCCGCAGCGAGTTGCGGTTCCAGCCTTGGCGCATCAGGCCGTTCGGCGGGCCGAGCTCGAAATCCCAATTGACGACCTTGCCGTCGGCGTCTTCGACGTCGATGTAGATGCGCGCGTGCGGATTCGTCCACTCGACCTTCGTCACGGTGCCCGTCAGCTCGATCGGCTTGTCGCGATCGAACTCGGCCGCGAACGAGTGATGCGCGTGGCTCGCCGCGACGGGGCAGAGAGCCGCGACGGCGGCGAGATGGGCGAGCTTGAGTCGGGTCATCGGCACGTTCCCCCTTCGAGAACCGGTAACCGTCCGCTGCGGGCGATGATACGCTGAGCGCGCCGTTTCGGACCATCGCGAACCGACATCGAGAGCAACGATCCATGACCAAGCTCGCTCGTTTCTGCGCCGCGCTCGCGCTGCTCGCGCCGGCCATCGTCCCGGCGCAGTGGGAACCGCATCCCGACCCGCGGATTCCGCGCAAGGCGGACGGCACTCCCGATCTCGAAGCGCCTGCCCCGCGCACACCCGACGGCAAGCCGGATTTCACGGGCGTTTGGCAGGGTTTCGGGGCGCTCGGCGGCACCCCGGCGCAGGCGCAGCCCGAGAGCGACGTTCCCGTGGCGGGATTCGCGAACGTGGGGCAGAACATGAAGGAGCCGCTGCCGCTGCGCCCCGAATACAAGGCGCTCGCCGACGAGCGCCGCGCCGACGGCGGCAAGGACAATCCGGAAGCCGTTTGCCTGCCGATGGGCATCATGCAGTTCCATACGCAGGGCGCGCCGCGCAAGTTCATTCAAACGCCCGACGTGCTCGTGATTCTCTACGAGGCGAGCATGGGTATCCGGCAAATCTTCACGGACGGCCGCAGGATTCCCGAGAACGATCCGCAGCCGTGGTGGTACGGCTATTCGGTCGGACACTGGGAGGGCGACACGCTCGTCGTCACGACGAAGGGGCTTCGCGACGGCGAGTGGCTCGACATCTTCGGAACGCCATTGACGGATGCCGCGACGTACACGGAGCGGTTTCGCCGCGTGAGCTACGGGCGCATGGAGATCGACATCACCGTCGACGATCCGAAGGCGTACACGAAGCCGTGGACGGTGCGCGTCAACCAGCGGATCATGCCCGAGCAGGAGCTGCTCGAGTTCGTCTGCAACGAGAACAATCGGTACTACGTCCGCGACTGAGCGCTGCGCTCAAGCGAATAGGCCCACCAGCCTGCCGACACCAGGCGCGGCTCGACGCGCCGCGACGTAGCAAGCTCTTGCCACGCACGGCCGAGGCGGCCGGCGCCGCAGGCGCTTGACTTCCAGTTTGTCCCATTTGAAACTAGGACAAATGGAAATCATCGTGCTCACCTCGTCGCCCGAGCCGGTCTACGAGCAAATCGTCCGGCAGATTCAGGATCGCGTCGCGTCGGGCGAGCTCGCGCCCGGCACGCCGCTTCCGACGGTACGCCAGCTCGCGGGCGATCTGCAGTTGAACCGCAACACCGTGGCGCGCGCCTACAAGCAGCTCGAGGACCGCGGCGTCATCCTGACTGCGGGGCGCAAGGGCACGTTCGTCCGCGACGACGCCTCGCGCGAAGTCGAGCGCATCAAATCGACGCGCGCGGCACGCAGCGTCCGCGAGCTCGTCGCCTCGCTGCTCGGCGAGGGCTTGAGCCGCAGCGAGATCGAGACTCTCTTCGACGACGCGTTACGCGCGGCCCGTCCCAAGGAATCCACGTCATGAGCGAATGGATCGACTTTGCCGTCTACGCCACGCAGAGCGTCGTGCTGCTCGGGTTGCTGCCGCGTCAGCTGCTGCAATTCAGGGCGCCGGCGATTCTCGACCGGAACGCCGACTGGGCCGCGGCCCATCCCGACGCCATGCAACGCATCGAGCGAAGCCGCCGGTTCGAGAAAGCCCTGCGAGTCTGCGCAATCGTGAGCATCGGCGTGTTGTTGGCCGTGCGCCTCGGTCACGTCGACGGCGGCCTCGCCGCGCGCGACGCGCCGAGCTGGGAGGTGCTGAAGGACGTCCACGGCGCGCTCATGGGCGTCGCGGTGCTCGGCATTCTCTTGTACATGCTCGGTTGGATGGGCTGGCTCCGCCGCACCGTCCCCTTGGCCGCCCGGCGCAGCGCCACGCTGAAGCCGCGGCTCGCCGGCGACCATTTGTCGCGCCCGTGGCGAGTCGCGACGGACATAGTGGCCTTCGGTCACCTCGCGCTATGGCTCGTGCTGCCGGCCGCCGGGATCGGGGGAGGCGCCGAGTATTGGGGGCACTTCGCATCGATCGCGGCCGTCACGGTACTGGCGGCGGCCGTGTCTTACCTCGTGCCAATGCGACGGCCCGGCTACGCCGATCGGGTCTTGGGCGAAGCGTATCGGCGGTTGGAGCTCAGGATCGCCTATCTCTTGCGCCTCGGTCCCCTGACCACGGGCGCGGTGCACCTCGGCGACGCCTTCGGCTTCGACCTCGCCCGCGCCGGCCACTTGAGCCTCGTTCTACTCGTCTGCGCCGGTGCGCTCGCGTTCCTGACGCTCAAGCCGAGCCGTCCGCACGGCAACACGCCGCCGGGCCATGCGGCCTTGGCGGGCACGCCTCGCCCCCCGCTGTAACCGCGCCGAATTTCGACGCAGCCGCCCAATTCTTGGCTCGTCTTGCGCTACCGGCATGAGCGTAATCCGCTCCGGCCGATGAAGACATTGCCGGTTCGGTTGCCGGACGAGATCATCGCCGACATCGCCGCCGAATCGAAGGAGTGCAACGTGTCGAAGTCGGACGTCGTGCGCGAACGCTTGCAGGCCGGCACCCAGCGAAAGCGCCGTACCGCGCCGCTCAACGGCATTGCCGATCTCGTGGGCTCCGTGGACGGATTGCCCGAGGATCTCAGTGCGCGGCGGAAGGGTTACTTGAGAACCACGGGCTATGGCCGAAAACGTTCTCGTTGATGCCGGCTTCATCGTCGCGCTGCTGAATCGGCGGGATCGGCACCATTCCTGGGCCGCCGCCGTGGCGCACTTGTGAAGCAGCGCTATCCGAGTGCCGTCATCTGCTCGGCGGCGCCGCACTCCGCTCCGCGGCGTAACCGCCTGCGGCTGCGCTCAAGATCCGAGTGCGTTGACGACGATGAAGAGCGGCACGCCGTACGCGGCCGCCGCCTCGGCGATCGACCCCGTGCCCATCACGAGCGCGAAGTACATCAGCGTCGCCACGATCCCGATCAAAACGCCGTGCAGCAGGCGCGCGGCCGGAAGTCTTCGCGTCGCGAGCCAGGCGACGACGAACGGCACGGCGAGACAAGCGACGGGCACGGCCGTGACGAGCACCTGCTCGCCGATCAGGAGCAGGAACGGCACGGTCGTCACGACGAGCCCGACCTCGACGAGAAAAGCGGCGACGATCACGCGGAGCCAGCGGACCTGATTCATTGTGGGTAATCCTCCTCGCTCGGAGCGGCGACCGGCAGGGTCGCTTCGTTGGGATCGAACACGCCTTTGTGGTGGAAGTAGACGAGGCCCGCGGCCGCGCGCATGGGCCGCGTCGCGAGCAGCCAGTTGAAGGCAAAGTCCGTTTGAAACCGATCGAAGCCCCAGCGCAGCAGGCGCTTCAGCCGAAACTTCGGGTACGAGCGCACGAACGGCCCCGAAGGATCCTCGGCCTTGCCGCGCAAGAAGTCGGCCACGGCGTTGCCGGCGGCGAGGCCGTGCTTGAGCGCCGTATGAATACCGCCGGCAGTGACGGGCGACACCATGCCCGCCGCGTCGCCGACGAGCAGCACGCGCGGCGCCGCGACGGGGCGCACCATGCCGCCGCACGGAATGAGCCCCGCGCGCACGCTGCTCGGCCGCGCGTTGCGTAGATCGATGACAGGCGCGATCTTCGTGAGGAACGCCGCCATCGCGTCGTCGGGCCGCCAGCCGCCCGGCTCTGCTTTCCCGGCGCGGCGCGCGAGCCCCGCTTGCACGCCGCCGACGCCGGCCAGCACCCAGGCGATGTAGCCGGGCGCGAGCTGCCGATCGATGAAGCAATGGAGCTTGCCGGGATCGGCGAGCGCCACGCCGGCGAATTCGTGCTCGACGCCGGCGAGAAATCGTTCGTTCGTGCCGAGGCCGGCGCTGCGCGCGACTTTCGAGCGCGGCCCGTCCGCGCCTATCACGAACCGTGTGCTGCCGATGCCGTCGAGCGCGAAGCCGCTCCGCTCGCGTTGCATGCCCATGAATGCGGCACCGAACGCGAGCTTGGCGCCCGCTCGCTCCGTGATCGCGGCGAGCCAGCGCATCACGTTCGGGGTATCGGTAGCGAGGAAGTAATAGCCCGGCGCCGAGAGGTCCACGAAGGTGAGATTCGGGGCGTAGAGGCGAACTCCGGGAATCCGCCGCACGAGCGCCGCCGGCAGGGAATCGAGCAACGGGATCTGATCGACGGCGTCTTTGACGATGATGCCCGTCGTGTGCAGCTTCGCGCCGGGGTCCGTCTTCTTTTCGACGACGGTTACGCGGAGGCCCGCCGTCGCGAGCGCGTGCGCGCTGGCGAGGCCGCCGAAGCTCGCGCCGACGACGACACAGTCGGAGTCGAGCCGCGATTCGGATTGCCGCATGTCGTTAGTGTCGGCGGCCGGCGCGAAGTTGTCGATGGAAGAGGGCGCCGCCGCCCAAAGAAAAAGGGCCGGCAGCTCGGCCGCCGGCCCTCGTTCGTTCGAAGCCGCGCCCGGCTAGCCGAGCAGCGGCACGCAGAGCAGCGCGACGATGTTGATGATCTTGATCAACGGGTTGATCGCGGGGCCCGCGGTGTCTTTGTACGGGTCGCCGACGGTGTCGCCCGTGACGGCCGCCTTGTGCGCGTCGGAGCCCTTGCCGCCGTGGTGGCCGTCCTCGATGTACTTCTTCGCGTTGTCCCAAGCGCCGCCGCCCGTCGTCATCGAGATCGCGACGAACAGGCCCGTCACGATCGTGCCGACGAGGAGCCCGCCGAGCGCTTCCGGCCCGAGCACGAGCCCGACGATGACGGGAACCAGGAGCGGAAGCAGCGAGGGAACGATCATCTCCTTGATCGCGGCCTTCGTGAGCAGGTCCACGGCCGTCGAGTAGTCGGGCCGCGTGGTGCCTTCCATGATCCCCTTGATCTCGCGGAACTGCCGGCGCACCTCGTTGACGACGGCGCCGGCCGCGCGGCCGACGGCTTCCATCGCCATGGCGCCGAACAGGTACGGAATCAGGCCGCCGATGAACAGGCCGATGATCACGCGGTGATCGGCGAGATCGAAGCGGAGCACTCCGAGGCCCGCTTCCTCGAGGCTATGCGTGTAGTCCGCGAACAGCACGAGCGCCGCGAGGCCGGCCGAGCCGATCGCATAGCCCTTCGTGACGGCCTTCGTCGTGTTGCCGACGGCGTCGAGCGCGTCGGTGACTTGGCGGACTTCCTTCGGCAGCTTCGACATTTCGGCGATGCCGCCCGCGTTGTCCGTGATCGGGCCGAACGCGTCGAGCGCAACGATCATGCCCGTCATCGACAACATGCTCGTCGCCGCGATCGCGATGCCGTAGAGATCGGCGAGCTCGTAAGCCGCCCAGATCGATGCGCACACCGCGAGCACGGGCAGCGCCGTGGCCTTCATCGACACGCCGAGGCCCGCGATGATGTTCGTGGCGTGGCCCGTCGTCGAAGACGCCGCCACCTTCTTCACGGGGCTGAAGTTCGTGCCCGTGTAGTACTCCGTGATGACGACCATGGCCGCCGTCAGCGCGAGACCGATCAGGGCCGACAGATAGAGCGGCATGGCCTGCTCGCCCGCGAGCGCGGTCGTGATCGGATAGAACGCGATCGCGGCGAGCACGCCGGAAATGACCACGCCTTTGTAGAGCGCCGGCATGATCTTGCCGGTCTTCGTGCTGACGAAGAACGTGCCGATGATCGATGCGACGATCGAGATCGCGCCGAGCGCGACGGGGTAGAGAATGGCCTGCTGCGCGCCGATGCCGATCGTGTCGAACATCAGGCCGCCGAGCAGCATCGTCGCGATCAGCGTGACGGCGTACGTTTCGAACAGGTCCGCGGCCATGCCGGCGCAGTCGCCGACGTTGTCGCCGACGTTGTCGGCGATGACGGCCGGGTTGCGCGGGTCGTCCTCCGGAATGCCGGCTTCGACTTTGCCGACGAGGTCGGCGCCGACGTCTGCGCCCTTCGTGAAGATGCCGCCGCCCAAGCGCGCGAAGATCGAGATCAGCGAGCCGCCGAACGCGAGGCCGACGAGCGACTTCAGGATGTCGTCCTCTGCCATGCCCATCGAGTGCAGCACGGCGTAGTAGCCGGCCACGCCGAGCAGCCCCAAACCGACGACGAGCAGACCCGTGACGGCGCCGCCGCGAAACGCTATCGCGAGCGCGGGATTCAATCCTCCCGTCGCCGCTTGCGCCGTGCGCACGTTCGCGCGCACGGAGACGAACATGCCGATGTAGCCGGCGAGACCCGAGAACACTGCGCCGATCAGGAAGCCGACGGCCGTGTACCAGTTGCCGAGTACCACGCCGAGGAGAATGAACAGCACGACACCGGCGATCGCGATCGTCGAGTACTGGCGGTTCATGTAGGCCTTGGCGCCCTCCTGCACGGCGCCCGCGATCTCCTGCATGCGCGCGTTGCCGGCCGATTGGCCTAGCACCCAGCGTACCGTGAAGACGCCGTACAGCACGGCGAGCGCCGCAGCGCCGAGCGATAGCCACAACGTAGTCGTCGGATTCATCCCGTGGTCTCCCTAACGATCGTGTCCGTCCGTTGCACGCGCTCGAAGCGCGGTCAACCGACCCTTGTCATCAACCCAGTGAAGCTTGCCGCCCAAGGAAGGGGCGCGGGCGGCCAGCGAATCGGGTTTGTTCCCTGTTGTTTAGCTCTTCGCTCCACCGCCCCCGGCGAAGCGGGCGCTACTTTATCACAAACTCGGTTTTGAGCTTTCGCGCAACCCGCTGATTTTTGAGGCTGACATAAGTGGGGAGCCCGTTCTTGTAGGGCGGATAGTCCTCCCCCTTGATCAGCGGCGCCAAGTAACGGCGGCAGGCCGGCGTGATGCCGAACCCGTCGTCGGTAATGAAATTGCGCGGCATCATCTTCTCTTTGTTGGCCACCTCCGCGAGCGCCACCTTGCCCACGCTCCAGCGATACGGGTCGTCGGACTTGCGCACGATCGTCGGCATCACGGCGTTCTCGCCCTTCAGCGCCAGCTCGACGGCGGCCTTGCCCATGGCGTACGCCTGCTCGACGTCGACCTTCGAAGCAATGTGGCGCGCGGCGCGCTGCAGGTAGTCCGCGATCGCATAGTGATACTTGAAGCCGAGCTTGGCTTTGACGAGCTGCGCGACCGTGGCCGCGACGCCGCCCAACTGCGCGTGTCCGAACGCGTCTTTGCCGCCGGCCTCGGCCAGAAAACGGCCGTCCGCGTAGCGCGTGCCCTCCGAGACGACGATGACGCAGTACTCGTGCTTCGCGACGCAGTCTTGCACGCGCGCGAGAAACGCCGCCTCGTCGAACGGAATCTCCGGAAACAGAACGATGTGCGGAGGCTCGTCCGGGCCTTGGCCGGCGAGTCCGCCGGCGGCTGCGATCCAGCCCGCATGACGGCCCATGACCTCGAGGATGAACACGCGCGTCGACGTGCGCGCCATCGACTTGACGTCGAGCGCGGCCTCGAGCGTCGACACGGCGACATACTTCGCCACGGAGCCGAAGCCCGGGCAGGTATCCGTGACGGGCAAGTCGTTGTCGACGGTCTTCGGCACGCCGATGCAGACGATCGGCAGCCCAAGCTCCGCCCCGAGCTGCGATACCTTGTGCGCGGTGTCCATCGAGTCGCCGCCGCCGTTGTAGAAGAAGTAGCCGATGTCGTGCGCTTGGAACACCTCGATCAGCCGCTCGTACTCGGCCCGGTTCTTGTCGAGCCCCTTGAGCTTGTAGCGCGCCGAGCCGAAGGCCCCGCCCGGCGTGTGCTTGAGCCCGGCGATCGTGCGTGCGGATTCGGCCGTCGTGTCGATCATGTCCTCCGTCAACGCGCCGAGGATGCCGTTGCGGCCCGCGTAGACCTTGCCGAGCTTCGCCTTGTGCTTGCGCGCCGTCTCGATGACGCCGCAGGCGCTTGCGTTGATGACGGCAGTCACACCGCCCGACTGGGCGTAAAACACGTTCTTCTTCACGGGGACCTCCGGGCCTCGATCGCCGCATCCACGAGAATAGCAAAAGGGCGCGCGCGTTTGACGAAGGCTGCCGGCGTCGCTAGCGTAGCGGCCGATCAGCGTTTCCCGTGGGAGATCCATCATGCGAATCGTCATGCTCGGTGCGCCGGGTTCCGGCAAGGGCACCCAAGCGCAGCGCATCCAGAAGGACCACGGGTTACCGCAGGTGTCGACCGGCGATTTGCTCCGCCGCGCCGTGGCCGACAAAACGCCGCTCGGGCTGAAGGCGAAGCAAGCCATGGACGCGGGCGAGCTGGTTTCGGACGACATCGTGCTCGGCATGATCAAGGAGCGCATCGCGCAGCCCGATGCGCGGCACGGCTTCGTGCTCGACGGCTTTCCGCGCAACACGAGCCAAGCGGCGAGCCTGGACACGCTGCTCGCGGAGCTCGGGTTGAAGCTCGATCGCGTCGTGTTGATGGACGTCGACGTCGACATCTTGATGAAGCGGCTGACGGGGCGTCGCACGTGCTCGACGACGGGTGCCGTGCTGAACATCTACTTCTCGTCGCCGGCCGAGCTCGAAGCGTGCCGCAAGAGCGGCGGCGAGCTCGTGCAGCGCGACGACGACAACGAAGCGACGATCCGCAACCGCCTCCAAGTCTACGAGCGCCAGACCGCCCCGCTCGTCGACTACTACACGAAGAAGGGCCTCCTCGCGACCGTCGACGCCACGGGCGAAGTCGACGCCGTCTACGCCCGCCTAAAATCCGCCCTCGGCCTCTCCTAGCTGCCGAAAGCACCATGCGAGATCCACGCCGCCGAATCGTCGTCGCGCGCCGATCGCGCTGAAGCTCGTTCTCCCCGCCGTGATGGTGCGCCGACCGAACGCGCAGCCGCGCGCGCTACGCTTGAGCGCCGCTACTCTGCGGGTGGCGGTTCTGCGTGCGGAGCGGCGGCGAGGATTGCGGCGAGCTCGCGCGAGCGCCAGCCGGTGCGGAGGTGGAGGGGAGGATCGTTGAGCGCGACGGCGACGAGATCGCGCTTCGTCGCGAGGATCTCCGGCTCGATGCCGAGCACAGCCGCGCGCTGCCGCACGCGCTCTTGCAGCGACTTCACGAGCGTCTTGTCGGGCACCGGCAGCGCCGCGTTCGCGCGCACTTCCGCTTGCAGGTCGGCGTCGTTGCGGTTCGCGAGCGCCGCGAGCACGGCAGGCGCGCTGCGCGTGATGAACTTCGAGTCGACGAGCGCCGAGAGCGCCGCCGCGTCGCCGGGCAGCGCCCCCGCGATCGCGACGAGCGCGTCGTCGGCGAGCAGCCAGCGCCGCGGGCGGTCGCTGCGCTGTGCCGCCGCTTCGCGCCAGCGCACGAGCGCGAGCGCCGCGCATTGCGAGGCGAACGGCAACGCGTGCACGCCCTTGATCCGTGCCCATATCGCCGTCGGGCTCGCAACCGGCCGCTCGGCGAGCATCCGCTCGCAATCCTCGCGGAGCCACTCGCGGCGGCCGAGCCGGCCGAGCTCCGCGTCGAGCCGCTCGTAGGCGGCGAGCAGGTAGCGAACGTCGTCGAGCGCGTACTTGACCGCGGCTTCGGGCAGCGGCCGCCGGCTCCAATCCGTCCGTGCGTAGCTTTCGCCGAGCTCGAGACCGAGCGTGCGCTCGAGCAGCGTCTCGAGACCGGCTTGCGGCGGATAGCCGGTCAGCGCGGCCGCGATCTGCGTGTCGATCAGCCGCGGCGGCAGCCGCCCGGTGAGCTGGTAGATCACCTCGAGATCTTGCCGCGCGCTGTGCAGCAGCCACGTGAAGCCGGGATCGAAGAGCAGTGCATAGAGCGGGGTCAAGTCGAGGCGCGTGAGGCAGTCGATGCAGGCGACCTGCTCGGCGGTTGCCACCTGGATCAGGCACAACTGGGGGTAGTACGTCTTCTCGCGGACGAATTCGGTGTCGATGGCCGCGATCGAAGTGCTCGCGAGCGCGGCGACGAGGCGCGCGAGCGCGGCATCGTTGTCGATCCACCCGATTTCGTCCGTAGCCGCCACCGCCGACCCTCGTCTCGCAGGCGCTTACGCTATCATCGAGCTTCGTGGTAGCGGAAACGTTCTAAGTGCTGCGCCTGATTTTGGCCTTCGTCGACGTCATGCTGCATCGGCGGGGGCCGGACAGCTTGCCGTCGTCGTCGTTTCTCTTGTGGTCGCTCGTCGGCGTTTCGCTGACCGTCGACGGTCTCATTCTCGTCTTGGCCGAGCGTTCCGGGCGTTGGTTCGCCGTCTCGGCGCTGATCTTCGGGTTCAACGTCTGGTTCGTCTGGGCGCTGCTGCGCACGTTCAATCGGCAGCCGCGATTCAGACAGACCATGACCGCCTTGCTCGGGGCGAACGTGATTTTGAGCCTCCTGCAAGCGCCGCTCGTGCCGCTGCTGCGCGACTCCGATCCGCAGGAAGGGGCCATGACGCTGCCATGGGCGCTCGCCGTCATCGCGCTCGTCTGGGCCGTGGACATCAGCGCTTTCGTGTTCTCCCGGGCGCTCGAGCGCCCGTACTTGCTCTGCGTGGCGATCGTCATCGGCTACGCGCTCCTGATCGAAAGCCTCCGCGTGACGTTGTTACAGCCGGTGAGCTGATGCGCGTGCACATCCTCGGCGTCTGCGGCACCTTCATGGGCGGCATTGCAGCCATCGCGAAGGAAGCCGGGCACGACGTGTCGGGCGCCGACCAGAACGTTTATCCGCCGATGAGCACGCAGCTCGAAGCGCTGGGCATCAAGCTCGTCAACGGCTACGACGCGCCCGTCGACGCCGCGGTCGAGAGCGTCGTCGTCGGCAATGCGCTGTCGCGCGGCAAACCCGTCGTCGAAGCGCTGCTCGACTCGGGCAGGGCTTACACGTCGGGCCCGCAGTGGCTGGCCGAGCACGTCCTGCGCGACAAGTGGGTGCTCGCCGTTTCCGGCACGCACGGCAAGACGACGACCACGAGCATGCTTGCATGGATTCTCGAGTACGCGGGTCTCGCGCCCGGCTTCCTGATCGGCGGCGTGCCGGGCAACTTCGGCATCTCGGCGCGGCTCGGCGGCTCGAAATACTTCGTCGTCGAAGCCGACGAGTACGACACCGCGTTCTTCGACAAGCGCGCCAAGTTCGTTCACTACCGGCCGCGCACGCTGATCGTCAACAACATCGAGTACGACCACGCCGACATTTACGCCGACGTCGAGGCGATCCTCTGGCAGTTCCACCAGCTGCTGCGCACCGTGCCCGGCAACGGGCTCGTCGTCGTGAACGGCAAGGACGCAAACGTCGAGCGGCTGCTCGGGCGCGGCGTCTGGACGCCCGTCGTCACGTTCAGCGCGAGCGATCGGTCGGCGCATTGGTTCGGCGCGTACGAGTCCGTCGGCATGGAATCGCGCTTCGGCGTGTTCGAGCAAGGCGCCGCGCGCGGCGTCGGCCGCTGGCAGTTGGTCGGCCGCCACAACCTCGAGAACGCTCTTGCCGCAATCGCGGCGGCGCAGCACGTGGGTGTCGCGCCCGATACGGCGCTCGAGGCGCTCGCGCGGTTCAAAGGCGTCAAGCGGCGGCTCGAGCTGCGCGGCACGTTCGCAGGCGTCGGCTTGTACGAGGATTTCGCCCATCATCCGACGGCGATTGCGACGACGCTCGAGGGCTTGAGGAGTCTCGCTCCGAATCGGCGTATCGTTGCCGTCATGGAGCCGCGCTCGAACACAATGCGGATGGGCGTGCACCGCGACACGCTGCACGGCTCGTTCGCGGCCGCGGATCGGGTATTCGTGCTCGCGGCCTCCGATCTCGGCTGGGATCCGGCTGCGGCGCTCGCGCCGCTCGGCGCACGGCTCCGCGTGGCCGGCGACGTCCGCTCGCTCTTGACGAGCCTGCTCGCCGAAGTCGCGGCGGGAGACGTCGTCGTTTTGATGTCGAACGGCAGCTTCGAGGGTCTCCCGCAACTTCTCGAAGAGGCTTTGGCGAGCCGCACGGCGGCGAGCTGAGTCTCGAGCACCGCATTGGCGGCAAGCGAATGAGCGAGCTGCCGCTGTTCCCGCTGCAGGCCGTGCTCTTCCCGTCCGGGCGTCTCGCGCTGCGCGTGTTCGAGACGCGCTATCTCGACATGGTGGCGCGCTGTCTGCGCGGCGACAATCGCTTCGGTGTCGTGGCGATCCGCGAGGGCGGCGAGGTCGGCCCTGCGACGACGTACGACTTCGGCACGAGCGCCGCGATCGTCGATTGGCACCAGGAGCAGGGCGGTATGCTCGGCATACTCGCGGAAGGGTGCGAGCCGTTTCGCTTGCGCGCCGTCCGCCGAGAGGCGGACGGCTTGTACGTCGGCGACGTGGAATGGCGCGCGGGGCCGGCCTTCGAGCCGTTGTCGCCGGCCCATGCGCCGCTCGCCATGCTCTTGCGGCGGCTCATCGAGCCGCTGCCGCTTTATCGCGGCTCGGTGCTCGCGTTCGACGATGCTACGTGGGTCGGCGCCCGGCTCGTCGAGCTTCTGCCGCTCGCGCTCGCGTTCAAGCAGTCGCTGCTCGAGCTCGAGAACCCGACGCAAAGACTGGACCGGCTCCTGGCCGCGCTCGATCCCAGCCGGGAGCGCGAGTGAGCGTGCGAGCTCGTGCTACCCTTGCGCGCAAAAAAGCACTGCCCGGTAGGTATCGTGAAGAAATATATGTGTCTCATCTGCGGCTTCATCTACGACGAAGCCGAAGGCCGGCCCGAGGAAGGCATTCCTCCGGGCACGAAGTGGGCCGACATTCCGCTCTCCTGGCGCTGCCCGGATTGCGGCTCCGGTAAGGAAGACTTCGAGATGGTCGAGGTGTAAGCCTCGACCCGCTAACGCAGCCGTTCCACGTCGTGCCCGCGCGCGCGGAGCAGCTCGACGACGCTGCCGGGGCCCACCAAGTGCAGCGCCCCGACGACGACCAGGTGCCGCCGGCCGTCCGTCAGCATTTCCTCGAGCGTCGGCACCCAGGCGTCGTTGCGCCTCGTGACGAGCGTCTCGTAGAGCCCCGGGAACTCGGCGAAGTCGTCGAGCAGCTCGGCGCTCAGCGTCTCGAGCTCGCCGGCGCGCCACGCGGCGACCATCGCGTCGAGTGCCGTCGCCGCCTCGTCGAGCTCCGCGAGCGTTTGCTCGAGCATCGCTTGCTGCTGCTCGGCCGGCAGCGAATCGAAGATGCCGATCTGAAACTCGAGCGTCTCGAGCCCCACGATTTCCTTGCCCGCGCGCTGCGATGCGCCGAGCACGTACTGCTCGAGCCCGCGCTCGCCTTGGAAGCCGAGCCGGCGCATGCCTTGGTCGAGCAAAGTGATGGCGAGGAACCACGGCTCGAAGCGCTCGAGCAGCGTCAAGTCGACGCCGAGCTCGCCGGCGCTCGCCGCGACGAGCCGGTAGACGTCCGCGTCGACGACGTCGGCGAGCACGATGCCTTGCGGCAGCATCGCGGTCGTCAAGATCGTGCGCTGCTGCGCGGCCGCATCCACGTCGTCGAGATCGAGCTCCATGACGATGCGCTCGGCGCGCTCGATCAGCGCGTCGACGGACGGCGGCAGCGGATGGTCGCTCGGCCGCAGCACGTGCATCGAGCCGAGCAGCGTGACGTCGCCGCCGTCGGCGGCCGTCACTCGCCACGCGGCCGGATCGGCGGCCGCCGGCGCGGCAGGCAGCACGAGCGCGAGGAGGGCAATGCAGACTCTGGCGCTCATGTGCGCGCCGCGGCCGGCAGCCACGTAACCTCGGTTTCGATGCGGCCGTCGTCGTAAAGCTCGATCCAGCGCATGCCGGGCGGCCGGTCGTCGAGCGCGAAGAATTCGTTGCCGGGCAGAAATTGGGCGCACGTCGACGGCGTGCTCAAGAACCGCACGTCGTTGCGCATTCGATCGCCGGCTTGGTGAACGTGGCCGCAGACGACGGCGCGGACGTTCGAATGCGCGTCGACGATGCTCCAAAACGCTTGCGCGTCGCGCAGTGCGACGCCGTCGAGCCACGTGCTGCCCATCGGCAGCGGATGATGGTGCATCGCGATCAGCACGTTCTGGCCCGCGTGCGCGGCGAGCGCCTGCTTGAGTCCCGAGAGGCGTGCGGGGCCGAGGCCGCCGGCGTCCTCTCCCGCGAGGAACGTCGACAGCAGCACGACGGACCATTCGCCTTGCCGAAGCTCGCCGCCGACGTGGAACGCGCCGCTCGCGAGGATCTCGCCCATGAGCTTCGGATCGTCGTGGTTGCCGGGAATCGAGTACACGGGAACGCCTAGCGGCTCGAGCGCCGCGCGAAATCGCTCGTAGCCGGCGCGGCTCTCGTCTTGGACGATGTCGCCCGTCGCGATGATCGCGTCGACGGGCCAACGCGGATCGCGTTGCGCGTGCTCGAGCACGGCGAGAAACGTCGCATACGTCGTGACGCCGCGCATGCGGCTGTCGGCGGCCGCATGAAGATGCGTGTCGCTGATTTGCAAGAGCTTTAGGCTCAAGTTCTTGCGAGCCATGAATCGACCGCCGCCGGAGGGTGTCATGGGGGTTCGATCATACGCAAATACCGATACCGTCGCGGGGATTCCCTCACAGATCGCCGGCTGCGCAAAGTTGCGCGGCCTGTATGCGCTAGGCGACAATTTCCGCTCGTCCTCAACTCCACGCTCGAGCCGCCGAGGCCGCCCCCCCGGCCATAGGCGACTATTCAGACCCGCAAAGGCGATGGCACTGCGCAGCGATAACCCGACAGCCGGAGCACGGCCTTCGCGCCGCCGGCTCGCAAACGCCATTCGCATCTTGTCGATGGACGCAGTGGAGGCTGCGAAGTCGGGTCATCCCGGCATGCCGATGGGCATGGCCGACATCGCCGAGGTGCTCTGGAACGACTATCTGCGCTTCAATCCGGCGAACGGTCGTTGGTATGACCGAGATCGGTTCGTGCTTTCCAACGGCCACGGCTCGATGTTGCTGTACTCCATCGCGTACCTCGCGGGCTATGAGATCGGGTTGGACGAGCTCGCGAGCTTCCGTCAGCTCGGCTCGCGCGTGGCAGGTCATCCCGAGCGCGAGCTCGAGCTCGGAATCGAAACGACGACGGGCCCGCTCGGCCAAGGCCTCGCGAACGCCGTCGGCATGGCGCTCGCCGAGAAGCATCTTGCGGCCGAATTCAACCGTCCGGGCTTTGCGGTCGTCGACCACTACACGTACGTGTTCATGGGCGACGGCTGCATGATGGAGGGTATCTCGCACGAGGCGTGCTCGTTCGCCGGCACGCAGAAGCTCGGCAAGCTCATCGCCTTCTACGACGACAACGGCATCTCGATCGACGGCGAGACACGCGGCTGGTTCACCGACGACACGCCGAAGCGCTTCGAAGCTTACGGCTGGCACGTGGTGCCGAACGTCGACGGGCACGATTCGGACGCCGTGCGGCGAGCGATCGAGGCGGCGCGCGCCGAGAAGGAGCGGCCGTCGTTGATCTGCTGCAAGACGATCATCGGTTACGGAGCGCCGAACGTGCAGGGCACGTCCGCGACGCACGGCGCCGCGCTCGGCGCCGCCGAAGCCGCCGCGGCGCGGAAGAACCTCGAATGGGAAGAGCCGCCGTTCGCGATTCCGGGCGACGTCAAAGCCGCGTGGGATGCGCGCGAGCGCGGCGCGCGGCTCGAGGCGGAGTGGCAGGCCAAGCTCGACGCATACCGCGTGGAGCATCCGGAGCTCGCGGCCGAGCTCACGCGGCGAATGCAGGGCGAGCTCCCCGAGCGCTGGCGAGCCCACGTCCCGAAGGCCATCGACTCGATCGCGGCGGCGAAGAAGTCGATGGCGACACGCAAGGCATCGCAAGTCGCGCTCGAGGCGTTCGCGCCCGTGCTGCCGGAGCTCATCGGCGGGTCGGCCGACTTGACGGGCTCGAACAACACGCTCCACAAGTATTCGAAGCCCGTGACTCCGAGCGACGCGCGCGGCAATTACTTGTTTTACGGCGTCCGCGAATTCGGCATGGCGGCCATGATGAACGGGATGGCCGCGCACGGCGGTGTCATTCCGTACGGCGGCACGTTCCTCGTATTTTCGGACTACGCGCGTAACGCCTTGCGCATGGCGGCGCTGATCGGCCTGCGCAGCATCTTCGTGCTGACGCACGACTCGATCGGGCTCGGCGAGGACGGCCCGACGCACCAGCCGATCGAGCACCTCGCGAGCTTGCGGCTCATGCCGAACATGGACGTTTGGCGGCCGTGCGACAGCGTCGAGACCGCGGTCGCCTGGGCGGCCGCGATCGAGCGGCGAAGCGGGCCGACGTGCCTCGTGCTCACGCGTCAAGACTTGCCGTTCGTCGAGCGGTCGCCCGAGCAGACCGCATCCATCTCGCGCGGCGGGTACATCGTCGCGAGCAGCAGCGAGGCGCCGGCGATCACGCTGATCGCCACGGGCTCGGAAGTGCAGCTCGCCGTCGGCGCTGCGCGCGAGCTCGAGGCCCAGGGGATCGGCGCTCGGGCCGTGTCGATGCCGTGCACGCAGGTCTTCGAGCGCCAGCCGGCCGACTACCGCGATCATGTGCTGCCGCCGGGCGGTGCACGGCTGGTCGTCGAAGCCGGCGCCACGGGCGGCTGGTGGCGCTACGCCGGTGCCCGCGGCGGCGTTCACGGCATCGACCGCTTCGGCGAATCTGCGCCCGCGAAGCCGTTGTTCGAGCACTTCGGGTTCACGATCGATGCCGTCGTCGCGGTCGCGAAGCGCCTGCTTTAGTCGTTGAGTTACTCGTCCGACCTTCAAAGGGAGGCTTTCATGCCCGTCAAAGTCGCTATCAACGGTTACGGTCGCATCGGCCGCAACATTCTGCGCGCGCTCTACGAGAGCAAGCGCACGAAGGACATCGAAGTCGTCGCCGTCAACGATCTCGGCGACGCCAAGACGAACGCGCACTTGACGCGCTACGACACGGCGCACGGGCCGTTCCCGCTGCCCGTCGGCGTCGACGGCGATTCGCTCGTCGTCGGCGACGACCGGATCAGAGTCTGCGCCGAGCGCGATCCTTCGAAGTTGCCGTGGGGCCAGCTCGGCGTCGACATCGTTCTCGAGTGCACGGGGCTCTTCACGAGCAAGGAGAAGGCTTCCGCGCACCTCAAGGCCGGCGCGAAAAAGGTCATCATCTCGGCGCCGGGCGGCAAGGACGTCGACGCGACGGTCGTGTACGGCGTCAACGAGAAGACGCTGAAGGCCAGCCATACCGTGATCTCGAACGCGTCGTGCACGACGAACTGCCTCGCTCCGCTCGCGAAGGTGTTGAACGACAGCGTCGGGATCGTGCGCGGCATCATGACTACGGTGCACGCGTACACGAACGATCAAGTGCTCACCGACGTCTACCACAGCGATCTGCGCCGCGCTCGCTCGGCCACGCAGAACATGATCCCGACGAAAACCGGTGCTGCCGCGGCCGTGGGCCTCGTGCTGCCCGAGCTCGACGGCAAGCTCGACGGCTTCGCCGTGCGCGTGCCGACGATCAACGTCTCGCTCGTGGACCTCACGTTCGAGGCGGGCCGGACGACGAGCGCGAAAGAGATCGACGAAGCGGTCAGGAAGGCGAGCCAAGGAGCGCTCGCGGGCGTGCTCGAGTTCGTCGACGAGCCGCTCGTGTCGAGCGACTTCAACCACAATCCGGCGTCGTCGCTCTACGACTCGAGCTTGACGAAGGTCATCGAGGGCAAGCTCGTGAAGGTGTGTGCGTGGTACGACAACGAGTGGGGCTTCTCGAACCGCATGCTCGACACGACGCTGGCCTTCGCCGCCGCGAAGTAGCGCCGCCATGGCGACGCCGAAAGTCCTTCGCATGACGGACCTCGACCTCGCGGGGAAGCGCGTGCTGATCCGCGAGGACCTGAACGTGCCGATCAAGGACGGCAAGGTCACGAGCACGGCGCGCATCGAGGCAGCGCTGCCGACGCTGCGCCTCGCGCTCGAGCGCCGAGCGCGCGTGATGGTCATGTCGCATCTCGGCAGGCCGAAAGAGGGTAGGCCCACTCCGGAGGACTCGCTCGAGCCCGTCGCGGCGAAGCTCGGCGAGCTGCTCGGCCGCCAGGTTCCCCTCGCCAAGGCGTGGCTCGACGGCGTCGACGTGAAGGAGGGCGAGCTCGTGCTCTGCGAGAACGTGCGCTTCAACGTCGGCGAGAAGGCCGACGACGACGCGCTTAGCGCACGCATGGCCGCGCTCTGCGACGTGTTCGTCATGGACGCGTTCGGCACGGCGCACCGCGCGCAAGCCAGCACGAACGGCGTCGCGCGCTTCGCGCCGGTTGCCTGTGCCGGGCCGCTGCTCGTCGCCGAGCTCGAGGCGCTCGGCCGCGCGCTTTCGAGCCCGAAGCGGCCGCTCGCGGCGATCATCGGCGGCGCCAAGGTCTCGACGAAGATCGAAGTGCTGCAGGCGTTGTCGACGCAGGTCGACGAGCTGATCTTGGGCGGGGGCATCGCGAACACGATTCTCGCGGCGTCGGGCGTCGAAGTGGGCAAGTCGCTGCACGAGAAAGACATGCTCGATTTCTCGGCGAAGCTTCTGCGCGGGGAGTTCGGCAAAGCCAGGATTCCGCTGCCGACCGACGTCGTCGTGGCGCCGAGCCTCGACGCGGGTGTCGAGGGGCGCATCAAGAGGGTCCAAGACGTCGCGAGCGACGACATGATCCTCGACATCGGCCCCGAGACGGCCGCGCTCTATGCGGGGCGCCTGGCGGCCGCCGGCACGATCGTTTGGAACGGCCCGCTCGGGGTCTTCGAGAATCCCGAGTTCGCGGCCGGCACGCGCCGCGTGGCCGAGGCCGTCGCCGCGAGCGATGCGTTCTCGATCGCGGGCGGCGGCGACACGCTCGCGGCCATCGAGCAGTTCGGCGTGGGCGAGCGCATCTCGTACATCTCGACGGGCGGCGGCGCCTTTCTCGAGTTCTTGGAAGGGAAAAAGCTGCCGGCCGTCGCGACGCTGGAGCGCCGGGCGGCCGGAGGTTGAGCGTGGCAGAGGCGGCGCCCGCGCGGCGTTTGCTCACGCAGGCGTTTGCGGCGGCATCCGATGCCGCCGCGCCGGCCGTTTGCTTGCCGCCCGCGCTTGCGGGCTTGCCGCGCCGGCCGGCGCTCGTGCTCGGCGCGGGCAAGGCGGCGGCCTCGATGGCGGCCGCGTTCCGCGCGCACTGGGACGCGCCCGTGCGCGGCTTGGTCGTCACGCGTTACGGCCACGGCCTGGCGCCCGGCGAAGATGCGGGCGGCGTGGAGGTCGTCGAAGCGGGTCATCCGTCGCCCGACAGCGCGAGCCTCGCGGCCGGCGCGCGCCTGCTTGCGCTCGCACGCGACTTGCGCGCCGGCGAAACGCTGTGCTGCCTGATTTCGGGCGGCGGGTCCGCGCTCGCGTCGCAGCCGCTCCCGCGCTTGTCGTTCGAGCAAAAGCGCGCCGCGGCCGATTATCTGATTCGTCAAGGCGCCGACATTCGCGAGATCAACTGCGTCCGCAAACATTTGTCGCTGCTGAAAGGCGGACGGCTCGCTGCGGCCGCGCATCCGAATGCCGTCATGACGTTCGCGATCTCCGACGTGCCGGGCGACGACGTCGGCGCGATCGCGTCGGGACCCACGGTGCCCGATCCGACGACGCAGGCCGAGGCGCGCGCGATCCTCGAGAAGTACGGCTATCCTGCGCTGCCCGAGCTCGCACCGATTCTCGACGATCCGAGCTGCGAGACGCCGAAGCCGGGCGATCCCGCGTTCGGCGGCGACGGCGTGCACGTGATTGCGACGGCCGCTACGGCGCTCGCGGCTGCGGCGCGGTTTCTCGAGAAGCAGGGCTATCGCGTCGTCCACTTGGGCGACGACCTCGACGGCGAGGCGCAAGCGCTCGGCCGCGAGCACGCGCAGCTCGCGAAGCGGACACGCGCGTCGCGCGAGCGCACGGCCATCCTCTCGGGCGGCGAGACACGCGTGGTGCTCGGCGCGGGCGGCGGCCGCGGCGGGCGCAACACCGAGTACCTCGCGGCGCTCGCACTCGAGCTCGGCGGCGCGCCCGGTATCTTCGCGCTGGCCGCGGATACGGACGGCATCGACGGCCACGGCGACCACGCCGGCGGCGTCGTCGTTCCGGAGACGCTCGCGCTCGGGGCGGCGCAGGGGCTCGACTTGGAGCAGCTACTGGCGCGCCACGACACTTATCGCTACTTTGATGCGTGCGGCCTGTTGCTCAAAACGGGGCCGACGCGGACCAACGTCAACGATTTCAGATTGATACTTTGCGAAACCTAACCCGTTCTCACGATTCGTCGCTGATCCCCGAGCGCGCGCCCGACGACGTGCGCCGCCGCACGAAGATCGTCGCGACGCTGGGGCCGGCCACCGACGACGCGGCCGTCATCGAGCAGCTCATCCTCGCCGGCGCCGACGTGTTCCGCATCAACTTCTCCCACGGCACGGCGGCCGATCAAGAAGCCCGCGTCGCGCGCGTGCGACAGGTCGAGCACAAGGTCGGGCGCCACATCGGCATCATGGGCGACCTGCAGGGGCCGAAGATCCGTATCGAGTCGTTCAAGGCGGGTCCCGTGATGCTCGTCGAAGGCCGGGAGTTCATCCTCGACGTGGCCATGGACCCGCACGGCGGCGACGAGCACGCCGTGGGTTGCGCCTACCGGAGCTTGACGCACGACGTCGTTGCCGGCGATACGTTGCTGCTCGACGACGGGCTCATCGTGCTCGAGGTGGAGCAGGTCGAGGGCACGCGTATCCACTGCCGTGTGAAGCAGGGCGGGCGGCTCGCCGACCACAAAGGGCTGAACAAGCAGGGCGGCGGCCTGTCGGCGCCCGCCTTGACCGACAAGGATCGCCACGACGTCGAGCTCGCGGCGCGGCTCAAGCTCGATTTCATGTCGGTGTCGTTCGCCCGTAACGCCGAGGACATCGAGGAGGCGCGGCGGCTGCTGCGCGCGGCCGGCGGCTATGGCCGCATCGTCGCGAAGATCGAGCGCGCCGAGGCCGTGACGAACATCCGCTCGATCATCGACGCGAGCGACGTGATCATGGTCGCGCGCGGAGACCTCGCGGTCGAGGTGGGCTACGCGTCGATGACGGGCCTGCAGAAAGGCCTGATCAGGCTTGCGCGGGCGCGCAACAAGGTCTGCATCACGGCCACGCAGATGCTCGAGTCGATGATTCACTCGCCTTCGCCGACGCGCGCCGAGGTCTCGGACGTGGCGAACGCCGTCATGGACGGCACCGACGCCGTGATGCTGTCCGCCGAGACGGCCGTCGGCAAGTATCCCGTGCGCGCCGTGCGCACGATGGCCGAGCTTTGCATCGGCGCCGAGAAGCACGAGACGTTCCGGCGCGCCGCGAACTATCGCCTCGAGGACGTGTTCACCCACGTCGACGAGGCGATCGCGATGGCCGTGATGTACGTGGCGAATCACCTCGACGTGACGGCCATCATCGCCCTCACCGAGTCGGGCTCGACGCCGCTCTGGATGTCGCGCGTCCGCTCGGACATTCCCGTGTTCGCGTTCACGCGGCACGAGTCGACGCTGCGCCGCGTGAGCATGTATCGCGGCGTCTACGCCGTCGCGTTCGACGAATCGAGCGCCGATCCTGCCGTGACGCAGGGCCGCGTGTTCGAGGCGCTGCTCAAGGCCGGCGTCGTGAGCCCGGGCGACCTCGTCGTGCTGACGAAGGGCGATCAGCAGGGCGTTGCGGGGCGCACGAACTCGATGCAAATCCTCACCGTGCCGCGCTCCGCTCCGGCGAGTGCCTGAGCGCATTCGCAAGGCGCTCGTCCTGCCGGGCGCAGGCGCCCGCGGGGCGTATCAAATCGGAGTGCTGAAGGCGGTCGCGGGCCTACTGCCTCAAGGAGCGCCGAATCCGTTCAGCGTGATCTGCGGCACGTCGGCGGGCGCCATCAACGCCGCCGTGCTCGCCGGGCGCGCCGCGAACTTCGAGCGTGCCATCGCCGACATGGAGTACGTGTGGGCGAACTTCTCGGCGAGCCAGGTCTATCGCACCGACAACTGGACGATGCTGAAGACGAGCCTGCACTGGCTCGGAGCCGCCGTGTTCGGCGGCCTCGGCGGAAGCAACCCGCTGTCCCTGCTCGACAACGCACCGCTCCGCGAGTTGCTCACGGAGAACGTGCGGTTCGACGGCATCCGCCGCGCGATCGCTCAGGGGCATCTCGACGCGGTCGCCGTCACCGCCTCGGCGTACGCGACGGCGCGCTCGGTGACGTTCTTCCAGGGGCGGCCCGATCTCAAGCCGTGGACGCGCGTGCGCCGCATCGGCCGCGCGACGCGTCTCACCGTCGATCACCTGATGGCGAGCGCGGCCGTGCCGTTCGTCTTTCCGCCCGTGAAAATCGGCGGCGAGTATTACGGCGACGGCTCCATGCGCCACCGTGCGCCGCTGTCGCCGGCGATCCACTTGGGCGCCGACCGCATGCTCGTCGTCGGCGTGCGCGACGAGCGGCCCGATGCCGAGCCGCCGGCCGGCGCCGAGCCCGAGCCGCCGACCCTGGCGCATCTCGGCGGCTACATGCTCGACACGTTGTTCATGGACGGTCTCTACGGCGACCTCGAGCGCCTGTCCCGCACGAATCGCATTCTCGAGCAGCTCGGCGACCGCAAGCTCGGCGGCGCGCTCGGCGACCTGCGCCCGCTCCACACGCTCGTGATCATGCCGCGGCAGGATCTGCGCTCGCTTGCGAGAGAGTATGCGAACGAGTTGCCGCGAGGCGTGCGGCTCCTCCTCAGGGGCTTGGGCGCGAGCAGCCGCAGCGGCTTGCAGCTCGTGAGCTATCTGCTGTTCGAGTCCGGCTTCACGCGCGCGCTGATCGACATGGGCTATCGCGACGCGATGGACATGGAGGACGAGCTGCGCGCGTTCCTGTTCGATCAGCCGATGGCGACGCTCTACGCGCCGGCGCACTTGGAGCTCGAGCTCGCGCGTTAGCGCGGCGGCGGTGTCTAACCGCCCGCATCGAGCGGCGCGCGCGCGGCGCTTCGCCCTTTCGGCTCGAGCAGCCAGCCACACGTCAGCGCCGCAAGCGAGGCGCCGGTGAGCTGCGCCACGATGAAGGGCGCGACGTCGGCCGGCGCGATGCCGGCGAAGGTGTCGCTCAGCGAGCGTGCAACGGTGACGGCGGGGTTCGCAAACGACGTCGAGGCCGTGAACCAATATCCGGCCGAGATGTACAGCCCGACCGCGTACGCCACGGCCGTCGGCCGCGCGCGCGACACGGCGAGAATCGTGCCGACGAGCCCGAACGTCGCGACGATCTCGGACAGCCATTGCGCGCCTCCGGTGCGCGCCGTCGTCGCGATCTGTAAGGCCGGCTGCTCGAACATCGCGTGGCCGAGGATGGCGCCGGCGATGCCGCCGGCGAGCTGCGCCGCGACGTACGCCGCCGAACGGCGGGCAGTGAGCTCGCGCCGCAAAGCGGCGACGAAGCTGACGGCCGGATTGAAATGCGCGCCCGAGACGCCGCCGAACGACAAGATCAACACGACGAGAATGCACCCCGTCGCGAGCGTGTTGCCGAGCAGTGCGAGCGCCACGTTCCCGCCGGCCAACCGCTCCGCCATGATGCCGGAGCCGATGACGGTCGCGACCAGCATGGCCGTGCCGAGCGCCTCGGCGGCGAGCGGGCGCAGGCGATCGCCGCTCACGTGGCGTCGCGGCCGATGGCGTCGAGCTTGCGGCGCAGGCTCAGCCTGTCGAGCGAGCCGAGCGGCAGGCTCACGAAGATGCCGATGCGGTTGTGCAGCATGCGCATCGTGTCGGCGAACGCGAGGCGCTTCTCGGTATCCGTGCCGATGACGGCGGCGGGATCCGGCAGCCCCCAGTGTGCCGTCATCGGCTGCCCGGGCCAGACGGGGCACACCTCGCCTGCGGCTTGGTCGCAGACCGTGAACACGAAGTCGAGCGGCGGCGCGCCTGGCCCCGCGAACTCGTCCCAGCTCTTCGAGCGCAACGCCTTGGTCGGATAGTTCTGCCGCTCGAGCAGCTCGAGTGCGTAGGGATGCACTTCGCCCCTCGGAAAGCTGCCGGCGCTGTGCGCGATGAATCGTCCCGCGCCGAGCCGGTTCAGGATGCACTCCGCGAGAATGCTGCGCGCCGAGTTGCCGGTGCAGAGGAACAGAACGCGGTACGGCTCGTCGGGCATGGCGGGCTCGTCAGCGGCGGCCGCGCGCGGCGCCTCGCGTGAGCGCGCGCTGCCGCCCGAGCTGCCGGGCGGTGCCCCGCCGCCGAGTGGACGCCGCCGCGGGCCGGCACTCCGCAGCACACGACTCTCCGCTGGCGGCGCAGCAGTTCTCGGTGAGATAGCCGACGAGCGTGCTCATCGCGCCGAAGTCCGCCGCGTAGATGATCTGCCGGCTCGCGCGCCTGCAGGTCAGCAAGCCCGCGCGCACCAGGTGCTGGAGATGGAACGTCAGCGACGACGGCGCAAGCCCGACGCGCTCGGCGATGACGCCGGCCGGCAACCCATCCGAGCCCTGCTCGACCAAGAGGCGGTACACGGCCAGGCGGTGCTCGTGCGCCAGCGCGCCCAAGGCCGAGACCGCAGCCGGTGCATCCATGGGCGCGTACGTTAATACGACGAATATCGAAATGTCAAAGACGCGCGGGGACGATAGCGCTGCTCTTTCCGCTCGGCGAGGAAGGTCACGGTTTGGCCCCGGCAGCGCCGGCGTCACGCTTCGTTCATCGCACCTGCACGCGGTCGAAACGGCGCGACGCGATCGCAGGCTCGTTGTGATCGAGCGATTGCATCGGCGAAGTGCGACGAGTTGGGCGGCCCGTCGAAGACGTCATCGGCGCGCGCTCCTCGGCAGCGCGCCGACGAGTGTCTCGCCTGCGTTCGCCCCGCCCTGAACGAGCGCGATCGTCACGAAAATGTTACAGACGCTATTTGGGCACGCGGTCACATCCACGGCGGCCGGCTCTACGTAGCCTTGCCGTCCATTGCGATAGCCAGTGCTCTTTCTTTTCGACGTCGATTGGTCCTGCATGCTCGAGCCAGCGCAACAACTGATCCGCGAACGACGCCTCACGTTCCTGCTGCAACCGATCATTCACGCCCGCGACCGCACCGTTCTCGGCTACGAGGCACTGGCCCGCGGGCCGTCGGACAGCCCGCTCCACTCGCCGAGCATGCTGTTCGAGGCGGCCGCGCGAGAAGGCGTTCTTCCCGAGCTCGACCGCTTGTGCTTCGAGCTCGCGGCGGCCCGCAAGGTGGCGCTCGGTCTCCCGGGACGGCTGTTCGTCAATCTCACGCCGCAGGGGCTCCTCTCGTTCCGGGACAAGCCCGGCGACGTCGCCGGCATCCTCGAGCGCGCGGGCCTGCGCGCGGAGTCGCTCGTGCTCGAGCTCACGGAGCAGGCGATCCTCGACGACTACGACGCGATTCGCAGCGTCATGGCCGAGATCCAGGCGCTCGGCGCGGCGTTCGCGATCGACGATCTCGGCTCGGGCTACTCGGGCCTGCGCGCCTGGTCCGAGCTGCATCCCGAGTTCGTGAAGATCGACCGCTACTTCATCAGCAACATCGATACGGACGCGCTGAAGATGGAGTTCGTCCGCGCCATCATCGATCTCGCGCGCGCGGCGCGCAGCACCGTCATCGCGGAGGGCGTGGAAACGGCCGCCGAGGCCGCCGAGCTCGTCGACGCCGGCGTCGCGCTGCTCCAGGGGTTCTACGTCGCGCGGCCGCAGCCGGAGCCGCAGGCCGCGATGTCCGACACGATGATCGAGCGCTGTCCGCCGCTCGATCTCGCCAGCGACAAAGTCGTCGCGCGCGATCTCGTGTTCGGCGACGCTTCGATCCCGCCCGACGCGCTGGTGCCGAAGGTGGCCGAGCTGTTTCACGAGCGCCCCGACGTCGACGCGTTCGCCGTCGTCGAGAATCGGCGCCCCGTCGGCCTCGTGCGCCGCGTCGAGCTGCTCGACCTGCTCAGCATCCCGCTGCGGCGCGAGCTCTATTCGCGCAAGCCGATCCGCACGCTCATGGACGCGACGCCGCTGCTCGTCGAAGCCGACCTGCGCCTCGAGCAAGTGAGCCGGCTCGCCACGCGCGGCTTCCGCGACCGGCTGCAGGAGCAGTTCATCGTAACGGACCACGGCAACTATTTGGGGCTCGCGCGCATGGTCGATCTGCTGCGCTCGATCACGCAGGAGCAGATCCGCGTCGCGCGCTACGCGAACCCGCTCACGGCGCTGCCGGGCAGCGTGCCGATCTACGATTGCGTGAACCGCCTGATCCGGCGCGACAAGCGCTTCACGCTGTGCCACCTCGACATCGATCACTTCAAGCCTTTCAACGACTTCTACGGCTACGCCAAGGGCGACGAGGCACTGCTGATCGTCGCAAAGGTGCTCGCCGCGCACACGAGCCCCCGCATCGATTTCCTCGGTCACGTCGGCGGCGACGATTTCGTCATCGTGTTCCGGAGTCAGGATTGGCGCGAGCGAGTCGAGCGCGCCCTCGCGGAGCTCACGCGCGCGCTGGCCGCGCTGTACAAGCCCGAGCACGCCGCGCAGCGCGGAATCCTGACGACGGACCGCTACGGCGTGCAGCGCCTGTTTCCGCTGCTGTCGCTGTCCGTCGCCGCGCTCGTCTACGACGAGAGCCATACGGGCGTAACGGCCGAGGACTTGTCCTACCACCTGGCGCCGATCAAGGCGCGCGCGAAGACTCGGGCGGGCAACGTGATCGAGGTCGACCGCTACGGCGACATTGCGGCGCGACCCGCGGCCGCGCGCGGAGCCGCAAGTTTGGCCACGGCCTGAGCCGTGGTCATCACCGCGTAACGCCGCGGCGGCACCGGCGCTGCGCATCCCGGCCGCGGTCGCAGCGACGGCGGCGGCTCGTGCAGCCGGCCCTCTTGCTCCGTCGCTGCGACAGTCCGGATTTGGCTACCGGTTCGCCGCGCTGATTGACGATCCCCGGGCGCGCCGCGGGGCCGAGCGCATCCGCGCCGTTCGCTCACGCGCGCGCTCTGTCACGCAATTGACAAGAGCCGTTCCTACGATGCCGCGCAAGCAGCTCTCGCACACATGCGCAAGGGAATCGACATGATTAAGCGCAACGCTCGACGCAGGGCGACGTCGTTGTTCGAGCGCAGGCAGTTTCTGCGCGGCGCGGTAACCGCGGCCGGCTTGTTCGCGGCGCCTTCGTTCATGCAGAGCGCGCGGGGCGACACCTGGCGCGACGGCACGTCCCTGTTCCCGCTCGGTGTGGCGTCGGGCGACCCGACGCACGATTCGGCGGTGTTGTGGACGCGGCTCGCCGACGACCCGCTCGGCGATGCGCCGCTCGGCGACGCGGCGATTCCGGTTGCCGTGGAGGTGGCGCAGGATCCCGGCATGCGGCGCGTGATCCGGCGCGGTCTCGCGTTCGCGCGCGTCGACAACGGTTACTCCGTGCGCGTGGCGGTCGCGGACCTGCCGCCCGATTGCTGGCTCTACTATCGCTTCACGGCGCAGGGCCGCTACCGCGGGCACGCGAGCCGCGTGGGGCGCACGCGCACGTTCCCGCATCCCGACGGCCGTCGCGGCCCGCGTGCCGTGACGCGCGGCGAGCGCTGCCGAGTGCACGAGGCGCGCTTCGCTGTTGCTTCGTGTCAGCACTTCGGGCAAGGCTTCTATCCGGCTTGGCGCGACATCGCGGCGCAGGACTTGGACTTCGTCGTGCACGTCGGCGACTACGTTTACGAGGACGGCGCCGCCGCGGCGCCGCTGCTGAACGGCCGCAACCACGCCGGCGGCGAGCTTTTCACGGTAGCCGATTATCGGCGGCGCTACGCGCAATACCGCCTCGACCCGAACTTGCAGAACGCGCACGCACAGTGTCCGTTCATCGTCACGTGGGACGACCACGAGGTCGACAACAACTACGCAGGCGAGATCGCCGAGGAGGGCGCCCCGTTCGTCGACGACGAGTTCCTCGAGCGCCGCCGCAACGCGTATCGCGCTTACGCTGAATCGATGCCGCTGCGCCTGCCCCCGCTACGCTCCGGCGACGACGGCTTGCAGGTATATCGGCGCCTGCAGTTCGGCGATCTCGCGGATCTGCACGTGCTCGACACGCGGCAGTATCGGACCGATCAGCCTGCGGCGGACGGGTTCGGCAGCACGAGCGAGCTCGACCCCGTGACGGCGGCGTTCCTCGAGCAGGTGTTCGGCGAGCCGCTGTTCGACGCGGACGGGATTCTCGATCCCGCCGCGACGCTGCTCGGCGGCCGGCAAGAGGCTTGGCTCGCCACGAACCTCGCGCGCTCGCGCGCGGCATGGAACGTGCTCGCTCAACAGGTGATGCTGATGCCGTGGAATCTCCGCGAGACGGCCAAGCTGTCCGTCGAGCTCGGCCCCAACTTCCCGAACAAGCCGGAGGCCGTCGCCGCAATCGGGACGCTCGACAACATTCTGAACGTCGACGCGTGGGACGGTTACTCGCGCGCCCGCGAGCGCCTGCTGCGCATGCTGGACCGGCTGCGGCCCGCGAGCCCCGTCGTGTTGACGGGCGACATTCACTCCGCTTGGGCCGCGAATCTGCTCAAAGATTTCGGCGATCCGCAGCGCTCCGACGTGCTGGCCGTCGAGCTCGTCTGCACGTCGATCTCCTCGACGTTCCTAGCACCCGATCCTCGCCCGACCGACCAGCTCGTGCGCGCGAGCTTGCCGGCGAATCCGCACATCGCCTATTTCAACGGCGCGTTCCGCGGCTATTGCCTCTGCGAGGTGGACAGCCGGCGCTGGCGCACGGCATTCCGCGCCGTGGGCGCCCCGGCGGACCTCGCCGACGAAAGTCCGCTCGCGCTCGTGCCGCTCGAGGACGACCCCGTGTTCACCGATGCGGAAGCCGTCATCGAGCGCGGTTTCAACCGCCGCGGCGAGCCGCGCTCGCTCGAGGTTCAGGGCGTCGTGACGGGAGCGGCTTGAGCCGCCCGTCTCCCGGTCATCATGAGGCAGAGGGCAACCGCTACGGCGATCGCGAGTCCGGGATGTCGGCCGTAGTGCAGAAACTCGTAGCGAGTTACGAGGCCGCGTCGCGCGAGCTTCTTCGCGTCGACGTTGAGCAACCACTCGCGCACGAGTTCCGCGGGCAACCGTCCTGTCGTCGCGTCGAGCGCGACGAGCTCCTCGCCTCGGTCGAGCGTGTCGGGCGAGGTGCGCGCGAGCGCCCGCACCGCGATCGGTGGAAACGTCATGCCGTGCGCGCGAACGCTCGGGCGCTCCAGGGCCGGAAACACGCGCCGAGCGCGACGACGAGGACCGGAGGCCCCGGAGGCCCGTGGATGAGACCGAGGGCGCTCGCGTGATCGCGCGGGTGTCCGGCCGGCTGCGCCGCCCGCCGGAGCCCGGGCGGCTACCGCACCTCGTTGTGGTGCGTGCGTATGCTGGGGTGCTTCGCGGCGAGCCGCTTGGCGACGGCTTCGGCAACGTAGACCGAGCGGTGCATGCCGCCCGTGCAGCCGATCGCGACGGTGAGATACGAGCGCTGGAAGTCCTGATAGCGCGGAATCCACGCATCTAGGAACGCCGCGATGTCGTCGACCATTCGCTGCACCGTCGGCTCGGCATCGAGAAACTCGCGCACGCGCTCGTGCTTGCCCGACAGCGGCCGGAGCTGCGGCTCCCAGTACGGGTTCGGCAAGCAGCGCACGTCGAATACGAAGTCGGCGTTCGCGGGCAGCCCGTGCTTGTAGCCGAAAGACTCGATCATGATCGACACGGCTCCCGGCGTGCGCGGCGCCACGCGTTCGCGGATCTGCTCGCGCAGCTCGTAAACCGACATGCGCGACGTATCGATCACGAGCTCGGCCGAGTTGATGATCGGCGAGAGCAGCTCGCGCTCCTTGGCGATGGCTTCCTCGAGGCTCGTCTTGCTGTTCGACAACGGATGCTTGCGGCGCGTCTCGCTGAAACGTGACAGCAGGATCTTCGTGTCCGCCTGCAAGAAGATGATCTCGCACGACAGCCCGTCCGCGCGCAGCTTCTGCACGAGCGCGGGCATTTCGGCGAGATCGCTCGGCCGGCTGCGCGCGTCGAGGCCGATGCCGACGTTCTCGAACGCCGGATCCTGCCGCGGAACGATCTCGTCGACGAACGACTTCAGCAGCGGGACGGGAATGTTATCGATGCAATAGAAGCCGAGATCCTCGAGCACGTGCAGGGCCACGCTCTTCCCGGAACCGGAGAGGCCGCTGATGATGACGAGGCGCAAGGATTCCCTCCACGCCGAACGGCGGCTCAACGATAACGCGCAGCCTCTCTCGCGTGGTGGTCGGTGAGCTTCTCTTTATGTTTCTTGACTTGGCGATCGAGCTTGTCGACGAGGATGTCGATGGCAGCGTACATGTTCGGCTCGGTCTGCTCGGCGTGAATCGTGCCGCCGCCGACGTGGATCGTCGCCTCGGCTTTGTGTTGCAGCTTCTCCACCGTCAGGACGCAGTGAATGTCCGTCATGTGGTCGAAGTGGCGTTCGAGCTTCGCGAGCTTCGTTGCGACGTAGTTGCGCAGCGCTTCGGTGATTTCGATATGGTGTCCGGTGACGCTCAGCTGCATGGTGCACTCCTTCCACTGGGTTCTACGACTTGCTTCGCTTCCGATCACTCGACGACGGAATCTTCATCGCCTCTCGGTATTTCGCCACGGTGCGCCGCGCGACCGACACGCCGCCTTCGGACAACATCTGCGCAATCTGACTGTCGGAAAGCGGCTTTTCCGGATCCTCTGCGGCGATCAGCTTGCGGATCTTCGCGCGCACCGCCGTCGACGATTGGTCGCCTTCCTGGCCCGCCACGTGGCTCGAGAAGAAATACCGAAACTCGAACACGCCGCGCGGCGTGTGCATGTACTTGTTCGTGGTGACGCGCGACACCGTGGACTCGTGCATCTCGATGGCCTCGGCGACGTCGCGCAACACCATCGGCCGCATGTACTCCTCGCCTTGCTCGAGGAATTCCGTTTGCCGCTGAACGATCGTGAGCGCGACCTTGAGCAGCGTCTCGTTGCGAATTTCCAGGCTGCGAATCAACCAGCGCGCTTCCTGTAGCTGCGCTTTCAGCGCATCGTACTCTTCGCCGCGCCCGAGCGAGCCCGCGTAGAGCTGATTCACGCGGAGCTGCGGCGACATCGAGTTGTTGAGCTCGACTACCCACTGCCCCTCGTGCCGGTGAACGAACACGTCCGGCACCACGTACTCCGGCGGCGCCGTGAACACGTTTGCCCCGGGCCGCGGTTGGCACGCACGCACGAGGCCGATCGCGGACTCGATGTCGCCGTCGGACGCCCGCAGCAGCCGCTTCAAGACGCCGTACTGATGCTCGGCGACGAGCGGCAAATGCTCGGCCGCAATGCGCCTTGCGAGGTCGAGGCCCGGCGTGTCGGCGGAGAGCTGGCCGAGCTGCAGCAGCACGCACTCGCTGACCGAACGCGCCCCGACGCCGACGGGATCGAATTGCTGGACGAGCTTCACGAGCACCTGCTCGATGTCCTCGATCGAAGCGAGCACGTCGGGCGCGAGCGTCGCGCGAATCGTCTCGAGATCGTCGGTGAGGTAGCCGTCGTCGTTGACCGCGTCGATGATGGCTTGGCCGATCGCGGTCGTGCGCGCGTCGAGGTTCTCGAGCTCGAGCTGCCACAGCAGATGGTCGCGCAGCGTCTCCTCGGACCGGTCCGCGTACTCGATCGTCGTGCGGGGATCCGCGCTCTTCGGCGCTTCGGAGGGGCCGGTCTTCTGCGTGTCCTCCCAGTCCGCTTCCGAAGCGATGGCGACCTCGGGCTCGTCGGCGAAGTCGTCGGGCTCGTCGCCGTCGGTTTCCGCCGCGGACTCGGCCACCTGGCCGTCCTCGAGCGTGGCCTCCGGCTCCTCGACTTCGAGCATGACGTTCTCGTCGAGCGCCGTCTGGATCTGCGTCTGCAATTCCATGACGGGGAGCTGCAGCAGGCGAATGGCCTGCTGGAGCTGCGGCGTCATCGTGAGCTGCTGCGACAGCTTCAGTTGCAGAGAGGGCTTCAGCATGCAAACACTCTAACCGGACTTCTCAGAGGGAGAATCCTTCTCCTAAGTACACTTCCCGCACGCTCCTGTTCGACAAAATCTCGTCCGGCGAGCCCGACGCCATCAATGAGCCGTCGTTCAAGATATAGGCGCGGCTGCAAATTCCCAGGGTCTCGCGCACATTATGATCCGTTATCAGCACGCCAATGTCGCGTTGGCTCAAATGGCGGATGATCCGCTGGATATCGAGCACCGATATCGGGTCGACGCCGGCGAAAGGCTCGTCCAGGAGCACGAATTTCGGCTCAACGGCAAGCGCACGAGCGATCTCGACGCGGCGGCGTTCGCCGCCCGATAGGCTTACCCCGAGAGTATCGCGAACGTGGCCGATGTGCAGCTCTTCGAGCAGCTCTTCCAGCTTCGTCTGACGAGCCGCGCGATCGAGATCCCGCCGTGTCTCAAGGATAGCGCGGATATTGTCCGCTACGCTCAATTTCCGGAAAACGGACGCTTCTTGCGGCAGATAGCCCAAGCCGAGCTTTGCGCGCCGGTGCACGGGAAGCTTCGTGACGTCGCGGCCCGCCAAGTGGATGCTGCCTTTGTCGCAGCGCACGAGGCCGACGATCATGTAGAAAGCCGTCGTCTTGCCCGCTCCGTTCGGGCCCAGCAGGCCGACGACCTCGCCGCTGTCGATCGACAGGGAGAGATCTTTGACGACCTGGCGCATCCGGTAGCGCTTGGCCACCCCGAGCGCTTCCAACCGGCTCATTGTGGCGGGGCGGCGGAGGCTGGCTCGTCGGGCTCGGGCAGTATGCGTACTCGATAGGCGCAGGACGCCGAGCCCGAGGTGACGCGCTCGGCCGCGAAGTCGTAGATGAGGTCGCAGCCCAAGATCTCGCGGTTGTCGAGCCGGACCGATGCTTCGCCCGTCATGCGCAACGTGCGTGCCTCGTAGTCGTAGGACATCTTTCCGGCGCTCCCGACGATGCTCTTCTGCTCCTCACGGTCGAAATCGTTGAACGCCACGGGCGTGCCCTCGAGCTCGCCGTGCGATAGCCGCCCGCCGGCGAACCTGAAGACGGCCGAATCGGCTTCCATGACCGCCGAGCCGACTTCGATGCGAACGTTGCCCGTGAGCCGAAATTCGCCGGCTTCGTCGAACTCGAATCCCGTCGCGAGGGCATTGTCGGCCACGACGGTGAGATCGCCCTGCGTGATCCGCGGCGTCTCGGCGCGCATCATGTTGGTTTGCCGATCGAGCACGAGCGGCCCCGACGTGAACTGCAGCTCTTCGTCCGTGCTCTCTTGAGCGCCGATCGCGAGCGCGGCGGCGAACGCGAGCGCGGCAGAGAGGCTAAGGGAGGAGCTGGCCATGTACCTCGGATTCTAGCTGCAGGGAGTCCCCCTTCAAATCCGTGCGAAAACCGACGGCGCGAAGCCGCAGATTGCCGAAGTGCACTTCGACGGGGCCTCGCGACTCCACCTCCGATGTATCGAGCCGGAACGTGAGCTTTTCCGTGAAGATCGCGAGCGGCTTCGAGGCGTCCGTCGGAGCGCTGCGCAATTCGACGGCGCCGACGAGCTCGAGCTGCGAGATTTCCTTCGTCGAGCTCGCGTTCGAGGCCGAGATCGACCATGCCGTCTCGTCCGCGGGCTGATATTCGACGTCGACGCTCGTGAGCTCGAGCCGGCCCTCGCCGGGCAACTCGTCGAGGCGTTCGGCGAAGATGCGGTACGTGACGCGGCCTTGCTCGTCGGTGCCGAGTATCCGCGCGCCGCGAACGTAATAGCCGAGCTCTTGCGATCGGTCGACCTGTTCCGCCGGCACGCTCCTTTCCGCCGGCTGCCATGTGGCGACCCACGTGGCCGCCGCAAGGATCGCGAGGACGAGCATGATCAAAGTGTTCCGCACGAGGGACCCTTCGGCGCCGCGGTTTGCCGTCGACGCTCGATTGTACGCGATGGTCGCCCAAGCCCCCGCAGGCGCGGCGCTCCATGCGCTAGACTAGCCCCTTCGCTCGAGAAGCCACCATGGACCCGCGCGACATTGCCGCATTGATCGAACGGAGCTTGCCGGGAGCGAAGGCGCACGTCACGACCGACGGGCAAGGCCACTACGAAGCCACGGTGATCTCGGCCGAGTTCGCCGGCAAGCGCAGCTTGAAGCGCCACCAAATGGTCTATGGAACGCTCGGCACGCGCGTGGGCCGCGAGATTCACGCGCTCGCGCTGACGACGCTCACGCCCGAAGAGGCGCAGTCGCAGTCGACGTCGCCGCCGGTCTGACGAGGCCGCATGGACAAGCTGGCAATCGTTGGCGGTAAGGCGCTCGACGGAGAGCTCAAGGTCTCGGGGGCGAAAAATGCCGCGCTGCCGATTCTCGCCGCGACGCTGCTCACGGACGGCCCCGTCACGCTGCGCAACGTTCCGCGGCTGAACGACATCGCGACGACGCTGAAGCTCCTACGGCGCATGGGCGTTGCGGCCGAGCATGGCGAGGACGGCAGCGTGGCCGTCGACGCTTCCGGCATCAAGGAATTCATCGCGCCGTACGAGCTCGTCAAGACGATGCGCGCGTCGATCCTCGTGCTCGGGCCGCTGCTCGGCCGGTTCGGCCATGCCGACGTCTCGCTGCCGGGCGGTTGCGCGATCGGCGCGCGGCCCGTGAATTTGCACGTGGCGGGGCTGCGCGCGATGGGCGCGACGATCTCGATCGACAACGGCTACATCCGCGCACGCGCCTCGAAGCTCCGCGGTGCGCGTGTCGTGCTCGACACCGTCACGGTCACCGGCACGGAGAACCTCATGATGGCGGCCGCTTGCGCCGACGGCGAGACCGTCATCGAGAACGCCGCGCGCGAGCCCGAGATCGGCGACCTCGCGGCGTTTCTCGGACAAATGGGCGCGAGGATCGAGGGCGCGGGCTCCGACACCATCCATATAGAAGGTGTCGCGGGCTTCGGCGGCACGACGTATGACGTCATGCCGGATCGCATCGAGTGCGGGACGTATCTCGTCGCGGCCGCAATCACGGGCGGCCGCGTGCGGCTCGTCGACGCGAGACCGGAGCACTTGGACGCCGTGCTACAGAAGCTCGCGGAGGCCGGTGCTACGCTGACGCTCGGCGCCGATTGGATCGAGCTCGACATGCGCGGCCGCCGACCCAGCGCCGTCGACATCAAGACGGCGCCGTATCCGGCGTTTCCCACGGACATGCAGGCGCAGTTCTGCGCCTTGAACGCCGTCGCCGAAGGCACGGCGACGATCACGGAAACGATCTTCGAGAACCGCTTCCAGCACGTGCTCGAGCTACAGCGGCTCGGCGCCAACCTCTCGATCGAGGGCAATACCGTGGTCGCGCGCGGCGTCGAACGGCTGACGGGTGCGCCCGTCATGGCGACGGACCTGCGCGCGTCGGCATCGCTCGTGCTCGCGGGGCTTACGGCCGAGGGCACGACGCTCGTCGACCGCATCTATCACGTCGATCGCGGCTATGAGCGCATCGAGCGGAAGCTCGAATCTATCGGCGCGGACATTCGCCGGGTCGTGCGCTGAGGTCGTTCGGCGAAGGAAGCGGCCGCTCCTCGAGCACGGCCTCGGTCTCGAAAGGCGTGCCGTCCGGACGCACGACGCGAAGCGCGACGCGCTCGCCGGGCTTCGAGCCGGCGACGAGGTTCATGGCGTCCACACTGGCGAACATGCGCTCGCCGTTGATGTGCGTCAGCACGTCGTCGGGGCGAATGCCGGCCGCGGCCCCGGGGCCGCTCACGCACGTGATCCGGACGGCCGGGCCGTCGATCCCGAGCGCCTTGGCTCGACTGGCCGGCAGATCTTCGGCCTCGTCCACGCCGAGCCAACCGCGAATGACGCGGCCGTGTTCGATGAGCTGCTGCATGACGCCGCGCACGAGGTTGATCGGAATGGCAAAGCCGAGCCCCTCCGGTGCGGCCCCGCCGGCGCGGCTCACGGCGGCCGTATTGATGCCGACGAGCTCGCCGCGCGTGTTGACGAGCGCGCCGCCCGAGTTGCCGTCGTTGATCGCGGCGTCGGTCTGGATGAAGTCGACGAACGACGCGAGACCGAGCTGGCCGCGGCCGGTTGCGCTGACGATGCCCATGGTGACGGTTTGGCTCAGGCCGAGCGAGTTGCCGATTGCGAGCACGACGTCGCCGACCTCGAGCGTATCGGACCGGCCGACGCGTATCCGCGGCAGGTCGGGTAGATCGATCTTGAGCAGCGCGAGCTCCGACTCGGGATCCATGCCGACGAGCGCCGGCCTTGCGACGCGGCCGTCGGCCAGTTGCACGACGACTTGATCGGCGCCTGCGACGACGTGCCAATTGGTCACGACGTAGCCTTCGGGATCGATGACGACGCCGGAGCCGAGCCCCTGGTCGCGTACCGTGAGGCGCCGCGTGTTGCGGGGCAAGTTGTAAACGCGCTCCGTATGGATGTTCACGACGGCGGCGGTAGTCGCCGCAACGGCGTCCGCGTAGCTCGTATGGTCGTCGGACGTCCGCCTGCCGTCGATGAGCTCGGGCCGGATCAGCACGGCGATGAACGCGAGCGCGAGCCCGATCGCAACCGATTGTGCGACGAACGTCGGCGTCTGGACGGCGCGCGGCATGGCGGCAAGTCTAGCAGGTGGCTTTGTGGCGAAGCCGTTTCGCGGCTGTGTATAATGCCGCGCATCCTGAAGAACCGACCGCGCGGCGTACGAAAGGAACACGTGCGACACCCGTGCGGAATGGAAACTCAAACGTGGTGGGTGAGGGAGATTTCCTGATGCTTGACCCCGTCGGTCAAGGGGTGCTTTGTGGCTGAAAGCACCGGCTTCACTAGGCGTCATTTTCTGACGGTCGCCACCTTCGTCACCGGGGCGGCGGGCGCCGCCGCGACCGCAGTGCCGTTCGTAGCCTCGTTCAAGCCCAGCGCGCGCGCGCAGGCGCTCGGGGCTCCCGTTACCGTGGACATCAGCAAGCTCGAGCCGGGCGCGTTGCTGCGCGTCGAGTGGCGCGGCCGCGTGATTTTCGTGCTCCGGCGCACGGCGGACATGCTTGCGACGCTCGCTAAGGACGCAGGCCTGCTGCGGGACCCCGAGTCCGAAGAGCCCCAGCAGCCGCCCTATGCGCAGAACGAGCATCGCAGCATTCGTCCCGAGGTGCTCGTCGTCGAGGGCGTATGCACGCACTTCGGCTGCGCGCCGACGCCGCGTTTCGAAGTGGGCCCGGCCGATCTCGGCCCGGACTGGCCGGGCGGGTTCTTCTGCCCCTGCCACGGCTCGAAGTTCGATTTGGCCGGGCGCGTCTTCACGGGCGTGCCGGCTCCCACGAACCTGCTCGTGCCGCCGCACCGCTATATCAACGACAGCACGATTCTGATCGGTTCGGATACGGGGAGCTCATAAATGGCGAGCACGGAAGCCGACGTCTTCGATCGGCTCGGCCGAGGCCTCTCTGCGCTCGGCACATGGATCGACGATCGCTTCCCGATGACGAAGCTCATCAAGGAGCACGCCACCGAGTACTACGCGTCGAAGAACTTCAATTTCTGGTACGGCTTCGGCGTCATCGCGACGGTCGTGCTCGTCATCCAGCTCGTGACGGGCATCTTCCTCACGATGAACTACAAGCCTTCGGCCGAGGACGCGTTCGCGTCGGTCGAGTACATCATGCGCGACGTGGAGTGGGGCTGGCTGATCCGCTACCTGCACTCCACGGGCGCCTCGGCGTTCTTCATCGTCGTCTACCTGCACATGTTCCGCGGCTTGCTGTACGGCTCCTACAAGAAGCCGCGCGAGCTCGTCTGGATCATCGGCATGTTCATCTATCTCTCGCTGATGGCCGAGGCGTTCTTCGGCTATCTCTTGCCGTGGGGCAACATGTCGTACTGGGGAGCTCAGGTCATCGTCTCGCTGTTTGGCGCCGTGCCGTTCGTCGGCAACGAGCTCGCCGAGTGGATTCGCGGCGACTTCTACATCTCCGACATCACGCTGAACCGCTTCTTTGCTTTCCACGTGATCGCCGTGCCGCTGATGCTCGTGCTGCTCGTCGTGGTGCACATCATGGCGCTGCACGAGGTCGGCTCGAACAATCCGGACGGCGTCGAGATCAAGGAGCACAAAGGGCCGGACGGCAAGCCGATCGACGGCGTCGCGTTCCACCCGTATCACACGAGCAAGGATCTCGTCATCGTCATCGTGTTCTTGATCCTGTTCTCGGCCGTCGTCTTCTTCGCGCCGGACATGGGCGGGTACTTCCTCGAGCACGCCAATTTCGAGCCCGCCGATCCGCTGCGGACGCCCGAGCACATCGCGCCGGTCTGGTACTTCACGCCGTTCTACGCCATCTTGCGCGCCGTGCCGAACGAGCTGATCGGCGTGGCGCTCATGGGCTTGGCCGTGCTCTTGTTCTTCTTCCTGCCTTGGCTCGACCGCTGCCAGGTCAAGTCGATCCGTTATCGCGGCTGGATCTACAAGGTCGCGCTCGCGGGGTTCGCGATCACGTTCATCGCGCTCGGCTATCTCGGCCTGCAGCGGCCGAGTAATCTCGTCGCGAGGCTGTCGCTGCTGTTCACGATCCTGTACTTCGCCTTTTTCGCGCTGATGCCGTTCTATACGCGCATCGAGAAAACCAAACCCGTACCGACGAGGGTCACGTGGTGAGAAGAGTCGTCATCGCGTTCGCTCTCGTCGCGGGCTTCGCCGGCGGTGCCGCCGCGCAGCACGAGGCGGAGCTCGAGCCGGCCAATAACAACATCGCGAACACGGCGTCGCTGCAGCGCGGCGCGAAGTACTTCGTGAATTACTGCCTGGGCTGCCATTCGGCGCAGTACGTGCGCTACAACCGCCTCGCGGCAGACCTGCAGCTCTCCGAGCAGCAGCTCACGGAGAACCTGATGTTCACGGGCGAGCAGCCGTTCGACACGATGGCGATTGCAATGCGGCCCGACGACGCGGAGCGCTGGTTCAACGTTGCGCCGCCGGATCTGTCGCTGATCGCGCGCAGCCGCGGAACGGACTATATCTATACGTTCTTGCGCAGCTTTTACGTGGCGCCGAACCGGCCGACCGGCGTCGACAACATGGTCTTGCCGGGGACGTCGATGCCGCACGTGTTGTGGCCGCTGCAGGGTATTCAGCGCGCCGTGTACGTGACCGACGAGGAGCACGGCGGGGCGCCGGTCTTCGATCGATTCGAGCTCGTGCGGCCCGGCGAGCTCGGAGTCGAGGAGTTCAACGAGGTCGTCCGCGACATCGTCAACTTCCTCGATTACATCAGCGAGCCGGTCAAGCGAGAGCGGCAGCAGCTCGGAATACGTGTGATCGGGTTCTTGCTCGTGTTTCTCCTGATTTCCTTCATGCTAAAGAAAGAGATCTGGAAGGACGTGAAGTAGCCCGTCGGCGCGGCGTCACTTGTTAAGGAGACCGGTCGCTTGACCGTCATTGCCAACCGTCGATCCGTGATGACGCTGTTCTCAAAACCCACCGATCCGTGGAGCCATCGGACACGGTTGGTGCTGGCCGAAAAAAGCATCGCGATCGACATCGTCGACGTCGACGACGGCAGCCTGCCCGAGGATCTCCTCGATCTGAACCCCTACAACAGCGTCCCGACGCTCGTCGATCGCGATCTCGTGCTCTACGACTCGCGGGTGATCATGGAGTATCTCGACGAGCGCTTTCCGCACCCGCCGCTGATGCCCGTCGATCCCGTCACGCGGGCGCAGTTCCGGCTCGCACTGTTCCGCATCGAGCACGACTGGTACTCGCTCGCCGGGGAGATCGTCGGCGGCCTCGAGCGCAAGCCGACGACGCGCGCCGTCAAGGCGCTCGAGGAGAGCATCCTGTCGAGCGTCGAGATCTTCGCCGCGAAGAAGTTCTTCTTGAGCGACGAGTTTTCGCTCGTCGACGCCACGATCGCGCCCATCTTGTGGCGCCTGCCGTTGTTCGGCATCAAATTGCCGGCGCAAGCGCGTCCGATTCAGCGCTACATGGACGACGTGTTCTCACGGCCGTCGTTCCAGGCGAGCCTCACGGACATGGAGCGGGAGCTACGGTAGCTCCGAAGGCACCGACGAAGCAGCGTCCGTATCTTTTGCGGGCGATGCACGAGTGGATGATCGATAACGGCTTCACGCCGCATCTCGTCGTCGACGCCACACGCGAGGGCGTGCGCGTGCCGGAGGGGCACGTCAAGGACGGAAAGATCGTCTTGAACGTGAGCCCGACGGCCACGCGCGCGTTGGTTCTCGGTAACGACCACGTCACGTTCGAAGCGCGCTTCGGCGGCGTTCCGCGCGAGCTCTTCATCCCGGTCGGCGCCGTGCTCGGCATTTATGCGCGCGAGACGGGACAAGGCATGATCTTCGGCGAGGACGGCACGCCGTCGCCCCCGCAGGACGACGGCTCGGCACCGCCGCCGGCCGGCGGCGACCGGCGCGCCAAACTCAAAATCGTCAAATAGCCAAGCGCGGTCGTGCCTCACTTTGACCGACCGCAACGCTCAAAGGCGGCGGCCAGACGCCGCCCCCGACACGCCCGAATGGTCAAAGTGAGGCACGACCGCGCCCCCCGCTCAGCGCGGCTCGAGGAGCTCGGCGTCGATCAGGTCGCAGAGGCAGTGGATGACGAGCAGGTGCACCTCCTGGATGCGGCAGGTGCGATCCGCGGGCACGCGAATCTCGATGTCGCCGTCGGCGAGCAGCCCCGCGATGGCGCCGCCGTCGCGGCCCGTGAGCGCCACGACGCGCAACCCTCGCTCGTGCGCAGCGCGGATCGCGCGCGCGACGTTCTCGGAGTTGCCCGACGTCGAGATCGCGAGCAGCACGTCCGCGGGTTGACCGAGAGCGCGTACCTGTTTCGCGAACACCTCGACGAAGGCGTAGTCGTTCGCGATCGAGGTCAGCGTGGAGCTGTCGGTCGTCAAGGCGACGGCCGGCAGGCCGGGACGTTCGAGCTCGAATCGATTGAGCAGCTCGCTCGAGAAGTGCTGCGCGTCGGCGGCCGATCCGCCGTTGCCGCAGCTCAAGATCTTGCCGTCCTCGAGCAAGCAGCGCGTCATCGTCGCGGCCGCCGCGGCGATGGCCGGAGCGAGCACGGCTGCGGCTTGCTTCGTCGCAATGCTCTCCTCGAAATGGCGGCGTACGCGTTGCTCCATCGTGCCCCGTTCGCGCTTGAAGTCGCCCGTCACTCTGCCTCGAAGTCGAGCGGCCTTCAACCGGCGTCGAAGGCGTTCTTGATCCACTGAACGCGCGGTTCCTGCGTATCGATCGAATCGAAAGCGACGACGTCGAAGCGGATTCTGGCCGCATGCCATTGGCGGTGCCGCATCAGCAAGTGACGCGTGGCTTGCACGATGCGCCGGCGTTTCCACACGTCGATGCTTTCCACCGCGGAACAGAGTGCGCCGCCGCTGCGTGCACGAACCTCGACGATGACGAGCTGGTCCTCGTCGCGGCAGACGAGATCGAGCTCGCCCAAGCGGCAACGGTAGCCCTGCGCGAGGACCGAGAGGCCGTGGCGCTCGAGGTACGCCGCGGCCTGCGATTCCCAGAAGCGGCCGCGCTCGACGCGCACTCTCAGCGACGGCCCGTCAGGGCACGCGTATCGATCGGCTGAATCGAGACATCGAGGGCGACCGGGCGGCCGTTGCGGAATTGCGCGAGCGGCAATACGCGCCGGACGCGCCCCTGCTCGTCCAACGACAAGTCGCCGGACATGCCCCGTATCGTCCACGACTGGCCGTCCGACGCATATAGAGATGCGATGAGGCCGTACGCGTCGAAGCCCATCCCGTAGAACCGCGGATCGACGGGGCGCTGCGACCAGTACGAGCGCACGTCGGCATAAAGGTCGCGCGCCGCAGCGTCGGGCGTGAGCAGCGCCGGTGTGTCCGCGAAAATGAATCCGTTGAGATCGCCGTTGCGAGCCGCGCTGCCCGGATTGAAAACCTGCGCGGCCGCATCGAAGACCAGCGCCGTCGCGTAAACGGGGATGTCGCCGGCCCCGTAGAATCTGAGCTGCGACGCGAGCAGTCGGGCCGGTCCCGGCTCGTCGGCGAAGACGAAGATCATGTCGACGTCCTCGCGCCTTCGCGGCTCGGGAAACTGCACGGCAACGCCGAGATTGGCGGCGAGCCGCCGATGCCGTTCGCGGCTGCGCGTGACGTTCAAGAGCGCCGCGGTCGGCGCCGAAAAATCGCGCAGCGCGGGCTCGTACGGGTACCAGTCGAGCAGCTCGCCGCCGGCTTGCTCGAACGCCGCCTGAAAATTGTTCCTGATCTCGTTGCCGCGCTGCGTGCTCGGCACGAACGCGACCGCCGTTCGCGCGCCGGCAGCGATCGCAGCCGCCGCGATCGCACGCGCTTCGTCCTCCGGCGCCAGCGCGAACTGGTAGAAGCTCCGTAGAAAGCTCGTGTCCCTCGTCGAGTAGTTGAGCGCCAACGTCGGCACGAATCCGGCTTGCTCGACGACTTGGTCGACCTCGCCGCGCGACAGCGGCCCGACGATGAAGTCGGCGCCGTCGAGCTGTGCCTGCAGATACGCTGCGGCGCCGCCGGCTTGTGCCGTGTCGTAGACGCGAACGGTCGTACCGGCGTTGTTCGGATTGCGCAGGTGAGCGGCCATGAAGCCGTCGCGGATCGCGAGCGCGAACGCGCGCTGCGCAGAGGAGAGTGGCAGCAACAGCGCGATCTGCGACGGAAACGCCGTCGAGCGCTGCGCTGCGAGCAGGTCCGCGAGCAAGCCCGCGGCCGCCGGATGCGTCGTATAGGTTTGCCGCCATGCGAGCAGGGAGCGGCGCAGATCGGCGCCGGAAGTGCCCGCGAGCGGAGCGAGCGCCAGCCAGCCGTCGACGACGACGTCGCCCGTCGTTGGCGCGGGCGCGGGCGCGGGCGTCGGCGATGCGCGAAAGCCGTCCCAGATCATGCGCTGGTTCGCGAGAATCGACTCGGCGTCGGTGAGCCAGACTTCGCGCTCGACGAGCACGCGAATGGCCTCCACGGGCCGGCCGGTGCGAAACAGCGCCTGGCCGCGCACGGCGGCCGCGTCGCGCTGCGCTTGCTCGGGCAGCACGGCAGGCAGCGCCGCGAGCGCGTCGAGCGCGGCTTGCGGGCGGCCTTCCGCGAGATCGAGGCGCGCGCCGAGCACGACGATTGCCTGCTGTTGCGCGGCGCTCGCCCCGCTGCGAGCCTCGCCGAGGCGGCGCCGCGCGAGCGCGGTGTCGCCGTAGTCGGCTGCGGAGCGAGCGGCTTCGAGCAGATACTCGACGCGAGTCGTGCCGCTCGAGGCCGCTGCGAGCTGGGTGAAGAGATCGGCGGCGGCGGCGAAATTGCCGGCGTCGACGGCGGCGCGAGCGCGCTGCTCGAGCGCCGTCACGTCCGAAACCGGCCGCTCGGTCGGCGTCACCGACGTGCACGCCGCGAGCACGGCGAGGGATGCGAGCGTGAGCGTTCTGGCTGCGCGCGCGAAGGCGCTTGTAAACTGACTTCCGTTCATAGCATCGAGCTCGGCGTCATGGCAGACACCCGATCGGATCGCGGCACGCTCTACGTGGTGGGTACGCCGATCGGAAACGTCGATGACCTGAGTCCGCGAGCCCGCGACGTCCTTGCGAAGGCCGATGTCATTGCGGCCGAGGATACGCGCCACACCCGGGGATTGCTATCGCAAATCGGCGTGGAAACGCGACTTATTGCTCATCACGAGCATAACGAAGCCGAGAGCGCGCCGGCGCTGCTCGCAGCGCTCGAGCGCGGCAAGTCCGTCGCGCTCGTCAGCGACGCCGGTACGCCGCTGATCAGCGATCCGGGCTTTCGGCTCGTCGGCGCCGCGCGAGCGGCCGGCATCAAGGTAGTCCCTATCCCTGGACCTTGTGCGGCGATCGCGGCGCTCAGCGGCGCCGGCCTGCCCACCGATCACTTCGTGTTCGAGGGCTTCTTGCCGCGGCGCGAAAGTGCGCGAGCCGCGCGGCTCGAAGCGCTGCGCCAAGAGCAGCGCACGCTCGTGTTCTACGAGGCCGTGCATCGTGTCGTCGAGACGGTCGCGGCGTTGCGCGGCGCTTTCGGCGACGACCGGCAAGCCGCGATCGCGCGGGAGCTCACGAAGACGCACGAGCAAATCGAGACGGGCACGCTCGCGGCGCTCGCCGAGCGCCTCGGCTCGCGCGTTCCGCTGCTCGGCGAGTTCGTCATCGTCGTCGCCGGCGCGCCGGCGACGGCGCCGGACGAGGCCGAGGCGCGGCGCGTATACGAGCTGCTCGCGGCCGAGCTGCCGCCCGACAAGGCGCTGAAGCTCGCCGCGGCCGTGACCGGCGTCGCGCGGAACGCCTTGTATCGTCTCGCGCGCACCTGACAGCGAACTCGGCTCCCTGCGCGTACACTAAAAGGCGGGAGTCGGCCGGGCAGCCGCTGGGGCGTAAGCTCCGGAGGAAAGTCCGGGCTCGATGGGCAGGGTGCCAGGTAACGCCTGGGAGGCGCGAGCCTACGGAAAGTGCCACAGAAAACAAACCGCCGGCCGGCAACGGCCGGTAAGGGTGAAAAGGTGCGGTAAGAGCGCACCGCGCAGGTGGTAACACGCTGCGGCACGGTAAACCCCACCTCGAGCAAGACCGAATAGGGGAGCGCTAAGTGTGCCCACACGAGCTCCCGGGTAGGTCGCTACAGGTGCGCGGCGACGCGCATCGCAGAGGAATGGCTGCTCTCGACAGAACCCGGCTTACAGGCCGACTCCCTCTCTTTCCTCTCTTCCTCCGTCCAACAACCGACCCGCGCCGCCAAACGCTTTCGGCGACAGGCCGGTGAGCGTGGGGCCGGGCGGCGGCGAGGGAACCGGCGAAGCCGGCGCAGCGGCGTGCCGCCGCCCGGCCCCACGCTCACCGGCCTGTCGCCGAAAGCCGACGCCCCACTACCTAACTGATTGTCGAGTCGCAGGTTTTCCGCGCGTTTGCGTTGACCTTGGTCGTGGCTGTCAATATAGTGTCAAAGCGTGGAGAAAAGTGGGCGGAAATGGGCCTGGCGGACCGGCTATGTTTCGCGGCGCTACCAAAGTCACCCTGGATGCCAAGGGTCGGATGGCCATCCCGAGTCGTTATCGGGAGCGTCTTCTGACCGTGGCCCAAGGCCATTTGGTCGCCACCGTCGATCGTGACTACTGCCTGCTCATCTACCCACTGCCCGACTGGGAGGAGATCGAACGCAAGTTGGTGCGCCTGCCGACGCTGAACAAGCAGGTGCGACGCTTGCAACGTTTGATGGTGGGTTACGCCACCGAGCTCGAGATGGACGGACACGGCCGCGTATTGCTGCCGAGAGAGCTGCGCGAATTCGCGGGGCTCGAGCGGCAAGCGATGCTGATCGGTCAAGGCAACAAGTTCGAGCTCTGGAACGACGAACGTTGGAGCAAGCGCCGCGACGAGTGGCTAGCGGACGAAGGCGAACAAGCGGGCCTACCACAAGAACTCGAATCGCTGTCGCTGTAGAGCATACCCGCCGGTGACCAGAGCACCTGGACATCAGCCCGTGCTGCTCCAGGAAGCGCTCGAAGGTTTGGCGTTGCGGGATGACGGGTGGTACGTCGATGCGACCTACGGACGCGGCGGGCATAGCGCTGAAATTTTGGCGCGCCTTGGACCACAGGGACGGTTACTGGCTTTGGACAAAGACGCGGACGCGGTGGCTGACGCTCGCGAGCGGCTCGGGAAGGATCCGCGCTTCCGCGTCGAGCACGCCGGTTTCGAGCGCCTCGCCGCGGCCGCAGCGCCGTGGCTCGGGCAACGGCGCCTCGCCGGGATTCTTTTCGACCTCGGCGTCTCGTCGCCGCAGCTGGATGAGCCCGCGCGCGGTTTCAGCTTCTCGCACGACGCGCCTCTCGACATGCGGATGAATCGTGCAGAAGGTCCGACGGCCGCCGAGTGGCTCGCGAGCGTGCCCCAGCAAGAGCTCGCGGACGTCCTCTTTCGCTACGGGGAAGAGCCGCGGGCCCGGCAGATCGCCGCAGCGATCGTGCGGGCGCGCGCAAAGAAGCCGATCGAGACGACGGCGGAGCTGGCCGAGCTCGTCGCTGCGCACGCCGGCCGGCAACCGCAGCGCGCGCGCATCCATCCCGCGACGCGCGCGTTTCAGGCGATTCGCATCGCCGTCAACGACGAGCTCGCGTCCCTCGAGCGCGGCCTCGTCGAGAGCGTCGACCTGCTCGCCGAGGGCGGACGGCTCGTCGTGATCAGCTTCCATTCTCTCGAAGACCGGATCGTCAAGCGCTTCATGGCCCGCGAAGCGCGCGGCGACGAAGCCTACGCCGGTCTGCCGGACGTTCCGCCGCACGCGCGCCCGAAGCTCAAGCTCGTCGGCAAGCTCGTGCGCCCCGGCTCGGCGGAAGTGGAGCGAAACCCCCGCGCGCGCAGTGCCCGGCTGCGCATCGCCGAGCGTACGCCGCTCGAGCAGGCAGCATGAGCGCGCGCGTACTCGAGCTCATCGGCGCGCTCGCGCTCGCCGCGTGCGTGGTGGCTTCCGGCATTTGGATCGTGGCCGCTGAGCACCGGTCGCGGCAGCTGTTCATGCAGGCCGAGCAATTGAGCCGTGAAGCGGATCAGCTGCAGATCGACTGGGGACGGCTGCAGATAGAGCAAGGCACGTATGCCACCCACTCGCGCATCGAAGCGCTCGCGCGCGAGCGTCTTCGACTGACCGAGCCCAAAGAGGATCAGCTCGTTGTCGTCGTAGAGCCGGCGGATTGAACGACAAAATGAGAAAGGGGGTGAAGGCGACGCTCGCCGAACGCGCGCGCTGGCGCGGCGCGCTGCTGCTCTGCGCCTTCGCGATCGGCGCCGCGGCGCTCGAAGGTCGAATCCTATACTTGCAGCTTGTCGACAAGGATTTTCTCGCCGAGCAAGCCAACGATCGGCACCTACGCACGCAGCAGATCTCGGCTCACCGCGGCACGCTGACCGATCGATACGGCGAGCCGCTCGCCGTCAGCACGCCCGTCGACACGATCTACGCGAATCCGAGGGAGCTCAAGTCCTCGCTCGACAGGCTCGGCGAGCTCGCGGCGGCTCTGAATCAGGACGAGGAATGGCTCGCGCGCCGCATCACGAGCAACCTCGAGCGCGAGTTCGTCTACCTCGAGCGGCACGTGAAGCCCGCCACGACGCAGAAGGTGCTCGCGCTCAAGTTGCCCGGCGTCGGCACCGTGCGCGAGTACCGGCGCTATTACCCGGCGGGCGAGGTGACGGGGCACGTGATCGGCTTCACGAACGTCGACGACCGCGGCCAGGAAGGCCTGGAGGCGGCGTTCGATCATTGGCTGAAAGGCGAGCCCGGCGCGAAGCGCGTGCTGCAGAACCGGCGCGGCGAGGTGATCCGCGACGTCGAGTTGCTCGAGCGCGCACGGCCGGGACGCGACTTGCGCACGAGCATCGATCTCAGGCTTCAGTATCTCGCGTATCGCGAGCTCAAGGCGGCCGTCGAGCAAAGCGGCGCGCGCTCGGGCTCGGTCGTCGTGCTCGATCCGGGAACCGGCGAAGTGCTCGCGATGGTGAACCAGCCGTCGTACAACCCGAACGAGCGCTCGCAGTATCAACCCGAGAACTACCGCAACCGCGCGGTCACGGACATCTTCGAGCCGGGGTCGAGCTTCAAGCCGCTCGTCATGGCGGCCGCGCTCGAGAGCGGCGCTTTCGAGCCGAGCTCGATCGTCGACTCGTTGGGGCCGATCACGATCAACGGCCGGGTCGTGACGGAAGAGGGCGCCGATCTCGGCCGTGTGAGCCTGACCGCGGTGCTCGCGCAGTCGAGCAACGTCGGCGCCGCACGCGTCGCGCTCACGCTGGAGCCGAAGGCCGTCGCCGACGTGCTGACGGGCTTCGGAATCGGTCGGCTCACCGACAGCGCGTTCCCCGGCGAATCGGCCGGCGTGCTCGAGGACCCGCGGCACTGGCGCACGATCGGTCAGGCCACGCTGTCTTATGGCTATGGCGTCGCCGTTACGACGTTACAGCTCGCGCGCGCCTACGCCGCGATCGCGGCCGAAGGAACCTTGCGGCCCGTGTCGCTGCTCGCGCTCGACGAGGCCCCGCCGGGAGAGCGCGTGATTTCCGCCGAGACGGCTCGCGACCTCACGCACATGCTCGAGGCCGTCGTCTCGCCCGCCGGCACCGGTTATCGCGCGGCCGTGCACAATTTTCACGTGGCCGGCAAGACGGGCACCACGCACAAGGTCGGCGTGGGCGGCTACGACAAGGAACGCCACGGCGCAATCTTCGGCGGCTTCGCGCCGGCAACGCAGCCGCGCCTCGTCGTCGTCGTCATGATCGACGAGCCTCAGGGCACCGCGTACCACGGCGGCGACGTCGCGGCGCCCGTATTCGCGAACATCGTGGCCGGCGCGCTGCGCGTGTTGGCCGTGCCGCCCGATGCGCTCGGCGACGCGCTTGCCGTCATCGCGCAAGCGCAGGTGAGACCATGATGGCCGCCGCCGCGGCGAGCGGCCGAACGCTCGGCGACCTGCTCGGCGCCGCCGCCGGACGCTATGCGCGCGTCCAGCTCACGGATCTGACGCTCGACAGCCGCAACGTGCGCGCCGGTGCGGCATTCGTCGCCGTGCAGGGCGCGCGCGAGCACGGGCTCAAGTACGCGCAGCAAGCGCTCGATGCCGGCGCCGCGCTCGTGCTCTACGAGCCCGGCTCGAACGTTGCCGATCCGCCGCAGCCGAGCCTCGCGGTGCCGAATCTGAAAGCGCGTTTAGGCGAGCTCGCGGCCGCATTCTTCGTGCACGAAGAGCCGGCGATCGTCGGCGTGACGGGGACGAACGGCAAGACCACGGTGGCCTACCTCGTGGCGCAGGTGTTGAGCCAGCCGCGCTCGCCCTGCGCCTACGTCGGCACCTTGGGCTACGGCGTGCCGCCCGCGATCGCTCCGCACGGATGGACGACGCCGGACTGCTTCACGCTGCATCGCGAGCTCGCCGAGCTCGGTACGCCGCGCGTCGCGATGGAGGTGTCGTCGCACGCGCTGAAGCAGGAGCGCATCGCCGGGCTCACGTTCCACACGGCCGTGTTCACGAATCTGACGCGCGATCACCTCGACGAGCACGGCGACCTCGCGAGCTACGGCGCCGCGAAGCGCAAGCTATTCAGGTTGCCGAAGCTCGCATACGCCGTGGTGAATGCCGACGACGCGTATGCCGCGACGATCGTCGACGGTTTGGCCCCGACGTGCACGCTGCTCCGCACGAGCCTGCGCAGCACCGGCGTCGAGCTCTCGGGACGCCTGAAGCGCGCGGGACTCGCCGGCGTCGAGCTCGATATCGCGGGCAAGTTCGGTACCGCGCGGCTCAAGTCGAAGCTGATCGGCGCGTTCAACGCCGAAAATCTGCTTTCCGCTCTCGGCGCGCTGCTCGCGCAAGGCATGGCGGTCGAGCACGCATGCGCGGCGCTCGGGGCCGCGCAGCCGGCGCCGGGGCGCATGGAGGTGCTCGGCGGTCCGCCGCACCGGCCGTGGGTCGTCGTCGACTACGCGCACACGCCCGACGCGCTCGCGCGTGTGCTCGCCACGCTCGAGGCCGCGGCGGTCGGGGAGCTCACGTGCGTGTTCGGCTGCGGCGGCGATCGCGACCGCGGCAAGCGCCCGCTCATGGGCGCCGTCGCAGCGGATTTCGCCGACAGAATCGTCCTGACGGACGACAATCCGCGCAGCGAAGACCCCGCGGCCATCGTTCGCGACATCCGCGAAGGCGTCGGCGATCATCCGCGCGTCACGGTCATGCACGATCGGCGCGCCGCGCTGAAGACCGCGATCGAGCGCGCACGCCCCGGCGACGTGGTGCTCGTCGCAGGCAAGGGCCACGAGGCTGAGCAGGTCGCCGGCGGCGAGCGCCGCCCGTTCAGCGATCGTGCCGTTGCCGCCGAGCTGCTCGGAGGCGAGCGATGATGGCGCGAACCTTGAGCGCCGTAGCTCGCGAGGTGCAGGGCCGGCTCGTCGGTGCCGATCGCGCATTCGGCGCCGTGACGACGGATACGCGCTCGCTCGGCCCGGGCTCCTTGTTCGTCGCGATTCCCGGTGACCGCTTCGACGGCAACGACTTCGTCGAGGAGGCGCGCGCGAAGGGCGCCGCCGGTGCGCTCGTGTCGCGGCTCACGGCGTCGTCGCCGCTCAGTCAGATCGAGGTCCGCGACTCGCGCCGCGCGTTCGGCGCGATGGCGCGCGCGTGGCGCGCGGCGTTTTCGCTACCGGTCGTCGCCGTCACGGGAAGCGCCGGCAAGACGACCGTGAAGGAGCTGACCGCTTCGATCTTGGGCGTGAGCCGCGCGGTCTGTGTCACCGAAGGCAACCTGAACAACGACATCGGCGTTCCGCTCACGTTGATGCGTTTGAGCGCCGAGCACGACGCGGCCGTTATCGAGCTCGGCGCCAATCATCTCGGCGAGATCGACTATCTCGCCAGCCTGGCCCAGCCGACCGTCGGAGTGATCACGAATGCCGCGGCGGCGCACCTCGAAGGCTTCGGCTCGCTGCGCGGCGTATGCCTCGGCAAGGGCGAGCTGCTCGATCACCTGCCGCGTGCCGGCACGGCCGTGCTGAACGCCGACGACCAATTCCGCAGCGACTGGGTCGCGCGCTCGCGCTGCGAATTCACGGTCACGTTCGGCTTCGCGGCGAACGCCGACTGCCGCGCCGTCGGCGAGCCGCATTACCTCGCCACGGGCTCGGAGTTCCGCATGCGCCTGCCCGACGGCGAGGAGGCCGACGTCTGGCTGCCGCTGCTCGGCCGGCAGAACGTGGCGAACGCGCTTGCGGCGGCCGCCGCGGCGCAGGCCGTCGGCGCCGTCACGGACGACATCGTGGCGGGGCTCGCCCGCGCCGTGCCCGTCCGCGGACGCTTGCGCGCCGTCGCGGGGCGGAACGGCGCCACGATCATCGACGACAGCTACAACGCGAATCCGGGCTCCGTGCGCGCGGCGCTCGATCATCTCGCGCGCCTCGGCGGCCGGCGGATTCTCGTGCTCGGCAACATGGCCGAGCTCGGGCCGAGCGCGCCGGCGTTGCACCGCGAGATCGGCGAGTACGCGCGGGGCCGCTGCGACGCGCTGTTCACGATCGGCGACCTCGCGAACGAGGCGGCTGCGGCGTTCGGGTCCGCGGGCCGGCCCGTCGCCGACATCGACGCGGCGCGCGCTGCGCTCGAGCCAGAGCTCGCGAGCGGCGTCACGGTCCTCGTCAAGGGCTCGCGCGTGATGGGGCTCGACCGCCTAGTGAAGACCCTCGAGAACGACAAGACGAGGGCCGGCTAGATGTTGATCTACGTCACCGACTATCTGACGGACCACTTCTCGGCGTTCAACGTCTTCAGCTATCTGACGACGCGCGCGATCTTGGGCGCGCTGACGGCGCTCGTGCTGTCGTTCGCGTTCGGTCCGTATTTGATTCAACGCTTGCAGTCGCAGCGCATCGGTCAACAGGTGCGCCAGGTCGGCCCCGAAAGTCACTTGCCGAAGGCCGGCACGCCGACGATGGGCGGCGCGCTGATCCTCGTGGCGATCGCGATCAGCACGCTGCTCTGGGCGGACTTGACCAATCGGTTCGTGTTGATCGCCCTAGCGGGCACGTTGTTCTTCGGCGCCATCGGCTTCGTCGACGACTACAAGAAGGTCATGCTGCGCAACTCGAAGGGCTTGAGCGTGCGCGCGAAGTTCTTCTGGCAGGTCGTCGGCGCGTTGGGGCTCGCGCTCGCGTTCTATTTCACGGCGGAGAACCCCGCCGTCGAGCACTCGCTGCTGATTCCCTACATTCCGGGCATCGCGATTCCGCTCGGCGCCATCGGCTACGTCGCGTTCACCGCGATCGTCATCGTCAGCGCCAGCAACGGCGTGAATCTGACGGACGGCCTCGACGGCCTCGCGATCATGCCGGCCGTTCTCGTCGGCGGCGCGCTCGGCGTGTTCGCCTACGCCGCCGGCAACGTCATCTATTCGAATTATCTCGGGATCCCGTACGTCGTGGGGTCCGGCGAGCTCCTGGTTTTCTGTGCGGCCCTAGCTGGCGCCGGCTTGGGCTTCTTGTGGTTCAACACCTATCCCGCGCAGGTCTTCATGGGCGACATCGGTGCGTTGGCACTCGGTGCCGCTTTGGGGCTCGTCGCGGTGTCGGTGCGGCAAGAACTGGTGCTGTTCATCATGGGCGGAGTGTTCGTCGTCGAATCCGTCTCAGTCATCATCCAGGTTGCCTCCTACAAGATGACCGGCCGGCGCGTTTTTCGCATGGCGCCGCTACACCATCACTTCGAGCTCAAGGGTTGGCCGGAGCCCAAAGTGATCGTGCGCTTTTGGATCATTACCGTGATCTTGGTGTTGATCGGCTTGGCGAGCTTGAAGATTCGTTGATGACGGCGACGGCGCTCTTGCTCCGAAGCCGGCGTCGACGCGTTGGCGGAAGGCTTGGACGAAAGGAATCGACGGTGCGGAACGCCGCGAAATACAGCTTGGTCGTCGGGCTCGGCGCGACGGGCGCAGCCATCGCGCGCTATCTGACGGCGCGGGGGGAGCGCGTGCGCGTCATCGACAGCCGCGCGGCGCCGCCGAACCTCGACGAGCTGCGTAAGACGGTGCCCGATGTCGACGTCTCGCTCGAGACGCTCGACGCGCGCTGGCTCGACGGCGCGAGCCGCGTCCTCCTGTCGCCGGGGCTGCCTTACGACCTGCCGCTCGCCGTCGAGGCGCGCAAGCGGGGCATCGCCGTGATGGGCGACATCGAGCTCTTCGCGCTCGCCGCTCGCGCGCCCGTCATCGCGGTCACGGGCAGCAACGGCAAGAGCACGGTGACGACGTTGGCGTCGAAGTTGCTCGAGTCGCAAGGCTTGCGCGCGCCGGCCGGCGGCAACCTCGGGCCGCCCGCGCTCGATCTCTTGAACGAAGATGCCGACGCGTACGTCCTCGAGATCTCGAGCTTCCAGATGGAGACGACCGACAGCCTTGCCCCGCTGTCGGCCGTCGTGCTCAACGTCTCGGTCGATCACCTCGACCGGCACGGCACGCTCGAGCTGTATGCGGAGCTCAAGGAGAAGCTGCTGACGGCGGCCGAGACCGCGGTCGTGAACGTCGACGATCCGCTCGTGGCCGCGATGGGCTCGCGGCATGCGCGCGTCGTGCCGTTCTCCGTGCGCGCGGCGCTCGCGCAAGGCTGGTCGATCGTCACCGCGAACGGCGAACGCTGGCTCGCTCGCGACCTCGAGCCCCTGCTGCGCGCCTCGGAGCTCGCGCTGCGCGGCACGCACAACGAAGCAAACGCGCTGGCGGCGCTGGCGCTCACCGAGCAGCTGACGACCGACGTGCCGGCAGCGCTCGAAGCGCTGCGCGCGTTCACGGGCTTGCCGCACCGCTGCCAGCGCGTCGTCGAGCGCGGCGGCGTCACGTACGTCGACGATTCGAAGGGCACGAACGTGGGCGCGACGCTCGCCGCGCTGGATGAGTTGACCGGGCCGCTCGTGTTGATCGCGGGCGGTGTTGCGAAGGGTCAAGATTTGGCGCCGCTCGCGGCCGGCGCACGCGGCAAGGTGCGCGCGGCCGTCTTGATCGGTGCGGCCGCCGGCGAGCTCGAGAACGTGCTGCAACGGGTTTGCAAGACAGTGCGCGCGGCGAGCATGTCCGACGCGGTCGCGCAAGCCGCGGCGCTCGCGCAGCGTGGCGACACGGTGTTGCTGTCGCCTGCGTGCGCGAGCCAGGACATGTTCCGCGACTATCGCGAGCGCGGCGAGCAATTCGCGCGCGCCGCGCGGGAGTTGCCCGAGTGAGCGCCGTCGTGAAGCCGAGCTCAGTAGCCTTCGACGGCGCGCTGCTCTGCGCGTTCGTCGGCTTGATCGCGCTCGGCACGATCGTCGTCACCTCGGCGTCGGTATCGATCGTCAGCGGCGAGCCGCTCTACTATCTCGTGCGGCATCTCGGCGCCGTCGGCATCGGGCTCGTAGGGCTTGCGCTCGTCGTCTCGGTGCCGACGGAGCTTTGGTATCGGCTGAACTGGCTGCTGCTCGTCGCGGCTTTTGGCCTGCTCGTGCTCGTGCTCGTGCCCGCGCTGGGACACGCCGTCAACGGCAGCCGGCGCTGGCTGCTCGTCGGCCCGATCACGGTGCAGGCGTCGGAACCTGCGCGGCTCTGCCTCTTGCTGTACCTCGCGAGTTACGCCGTGCGCCGCTCGACGGAGCTCGGCTCGAGCTTGAACGGCCTTCTGAAGCCGCTCTTCGTCGTCGCCGTGGCGGCCGTGCTGCTCCTGCTCGAGCCCGACTTCGGCGCGACGGTCGTGCTCGGCGCGACGAGCATCGCCGTGCTCTTCATCGGCGGCGCGCGGCTCCGCGATCTCTGTCTCGCCTTGGCTGCCGGCGGGGCAGCCCTCACGGTGCTCGCGTTCTCGGCCGACTACCGCGTCGTGCGGCTCATGTCGTTCCGCGATCCGTGGGCGGATCCGTTCGATACGGGCTTTCAGTTGACGCAGGCGCTCATGGCGATCGGCCGCGGCGAATGGGGCGGCGTCGGGTTGGGCGAGAGCGTGCAGAAGCTGTTCTACCTGCCCGAGGCGCACACGGATTTCGTGTTCGCCGTGCTCGTCGAAGAGCTCGGCTTCGCCGGCGCAACGCTCGTCATCGCGCTGTTCGCCGTCGTCGTCTATCGGGCCATCGCGCTCGGGCGGGAAGCGATGGCGAGCGGCATGCATTTTCAGGGGCTCGTCGCAACGGGCATCGGGGTGATGATCGGGTTCGAGGCGCTCGTGAACATGGGCGTCAACGTCGGGCTGCTGCCGACGAAGGGCTTGCCGTTGCCGCTGATCAGCTATGGGCGCGCGAGCACCGTCGTCACGCTCGTCGCGCTCGGCTTCTTGCTGCGGATTCACCGCGAGCTCTACGGCGGGCAGAAGCGCCTCGTGCAGCGGGGGTACGTGCGATGAGCGCGGGCCCGATCATGATCATGGCCGGCGGCACGGGCGGGCACGTGTTTCCGGGGCTTGCCGTGGCGGCCGAGCTCAAGGCGCGGCAGCGCGACGTCGTCTGGCTCGGCACGCAGCGCGGCATCGAGGCGCGCGTCGTTCCGCCGGAGGGCATCGAGATCGAGTGGATCACGATTGCCGGCGTGCGCGGCCGCGGGCTCGCCGCGCACGTGACGGCGCCGTTTCGCATCGGCGCCGCCGTGGTGCAGGCGCTCGCAGCCTTGCGCCGCCGCAGGCCCGCCGCCGTGCTCGGCATGGGTGGCTTCGTGGCGGCCCCGGGCGGCATTGCCGCGTGGCTGACGCGGCGGCCGCTGATCATCCACGAGCAGAACTCCGTAGCGGGGTCGACGAATCGCTGGCTCGCGCCGCTCGCGAGAAAAATCTTCGCCTCGTTCCCCGATACGTTTCCGCAGTGGGCGCGCGAAGAGGTCGTCGGCAATCCGGTGCGCCGCTCGATGGCGGTTCCCGCGGACGAGCCGCGCGAGCGCCTCGCCGCGCGGCGCGACGCGCGCCGGCGCCTGTTCGTGATCGGCGGCAGCCAAGGCGCGCGTATCCTCAATCGCACGCTGCCTCGGGCGCTCGCGGAGCTGCCGCCGGAGCGACGGCCCGAGGTTTGGCACCAGGCCGGGCGGCTCGAGGCCGACGCAACGCGCGAAGGCTACGCCGCCGCAGGCGTCGAGGCGCGCGTAGACGCGTTCGTCGACGACGTCGCGGCCGCGTTCCGCTGGGCCGACCTCGTCGTCGCGCGGGCCGGCGCCAGCACGCTGGCCGAGCTTGCCGCCGTCGGCGTCGGCGCGATCCTCGTGCCGCTACGCTCTGCGATCGACGATCACCAAACGATGAACGCGCGCCACCACACGGCGGGCGGCGCCGGACTCGCGATCGCCGAGGGAGATCTCACCCCCGCCGCGCTCGCGCAGGCGATCTCGGGCTGCCTGTTCGACCATGCGCGGCTGATCGCGATGGCGGAAGCCGCGCGCCGGCAGGCGCGCTTCGACGCAGCCGAGCGCATCGCTCGTGCGTGTCTCGAGCTTGCGGAGGCACGCGCATGACGGCACGCATGGGCCGCATCCGCAATATCCACTTCGTCGGCATCGGCGGCGCCGGCATGGCGGGCATCGCCGAGGTGCTGTTGAACCTCGGCTATTCGGTGAGCGGCACCGACTTGAAGCTCACGAGCGTGACGGAGCGACTGCAGTCCCTCGGCGCCCGCGTCGCCGAAGGCCATGCCGCGAAGAACGTCAGCGACGCCGACGTCGTCGTCGTCTCGAGCGCGGTCTCGGCCGACAACCCCGAGATAGTCGAGGCGCACGCTCGCCGCATCCCGGTCGTGCCGCGCGCCGAGATGCTGGCCGAGATCATGCGCTTCCGCTACGGCATCGCGATCGCGGGCACGCACGGCAAGACGACGACGACGAGCTTGATCGCGAGCGTGCTCGCCGAGGCAGGCGCGGACCCGACGTTCGTCATCGGCGGGCGACTGAAGAGCGCAAACGCGAACGCGAAGCTCGGCGGAGGCCAATACCTCGTGGCCGAGGCCGACGAGAGCGACGCGTCGTTCCTGCACCTGCAACCGATGATCGCCGTCGTCACGAACATCGACGCCGATCATCTCGGCACGTACGAGAACGACCTCGGCCGCCTGAAGCAGGGCTTCGTCGATTTCCTGCACAACCTGCCGTTCTACGGCCTCGCCGTGATGTGCAGCGACGACGCGAACACGCGCGAGCTGATCCCGTCGCTCGGCCGCCGCGTCGTCAGCTACGGCTTCGGGGAGCGCGCCGACATCCGTGCGTCCGGTCTCGAACGGCACGGTCAGCGCACGCGTTTCACGGTCGAGTCGAAGGAGCGGCGCGCGCCGCTGGCGGTGGAGTTGAACTTGCCCGGCGCCCATAACGTGCTGAACTCGCTGGCCGCGATCGCCGTCGCGGCCGAGCTCGAGATCGACGACACGCCGCTCAAGAAGGCGCTCGCCGAGTTCTCGGGCGTCGATCGGCGGCTGCAGGTTCAAGGCACCGTCGCGACGGCCGCCGGAACCGTGACGTTCGTCGACGACTACGGCCACCATCCGACGGAGTTGGCGGCCACGATCGCCGCCGCGCGCGACGCTTGGCCGGGTCGACGGCTCGTCGTCTGCTTCCAGCCGCATCGCTACACGCGAACGCTCGCGCTGCTCGACGATTTCGCGCAGGTGCTGTCGACGGTCGACGCGCTGATTCTCACGAACGTGTATTCGGCCGGCGAATCGCCGCTCGCAGGCGCCGACGGCAAGTCGCTGGCTCGCGCCGTGCGTGTGCGCGGCGCCGTAGAGCCCATCTTCATCGATGACTTGAGCGAGCTGCCGCAAGTGCTCGCACAGATACTCAGGGCCGATGACGTGGTGTTGACGCTCGGTGCCGGAAGCATCGGCGCCGTGGCCCCCACGTTGCCACGAATCCTGGGCGCGAAGCCGCCCGCCGGAGCAGGAAAGTGAGCGCCGTGCGGAGCAAGCCGGTCATGGAAGTGCTACGCAACGAGCCGCTGCGCAAGCACACGTCGTGGCGCGTCGGCGGCCCGGCCGACCTGTTCTATACGCCGACGTCGATCGAGGAGCTCGCGCGGCTGCTCGCGGAGCTGCCGCCGGCGACGCCCGTGCATTGGCTCGGCCTGGGCTCCAACCTGCTGGTCCGCGACGGCGGCATCCGCGGCGCCGTGATCGCGACGAGCAGCCTGCCGCGCGAGCTCGAGCGGCTCGACGAGCGGCGCGTGCGCGCGAGCGCCGGCCTCGCGTGCATGTTGCTCGCGAAGCGCTGCGTGCGCTGGCAGCTCGGCCCTGCGGCCTTCTTCGCCGGAATTCCCGGCACCGTCGGCGGCGCGCTCGCGATGAACGCCGGCGCATTCGGCGGCGAGACGTGGACGAACGTCGAGAGCGTGACGACGATCGATCGCGGCGGCCACATCCGCGAGCGCCGCAGGGGCGAGTTCGAGATCGCGTACCGCACCGCGCGCGGACCGGCGAACGAATGGTTCTTGGGCGCCACGTTCCGCTTCGAGCACGACACCGCGAGCTCCATGGACGCGATCAAGGCGCTGCTCGCACGGCGCAACGCCGCACAGCCGCTCGGAGTGCCGAGCTGCGGCTCCGTGTTCCGCAACCCACCCGGAGATTTCGCGGGCCGATTGATCGAGGCGGCCGGGCTCAAGGGCCGGCGGCACGGGGGCGCAATGATCTCGGACAAGCACGCGAATTTCATCGTGAATACGGGCGATGCGACGGCCGCGGACATCGAAGCGCTGATCGCGGAGATTCGTGAGGGCGTCGAGCGCACGAGCGGCGTCGCCCTCGAGCTCGAGGTGCGCGTGATCGGCGAGCCTCCGGCCACGGCCAAAAAGGGAGACCGGTGATGTTCGGGCGCAAGGCGAACCGCCGCCGCACGGAAAGCCGGCTCGCGCGCGCGAAGCTGCCTACGCTCGGGAGCCGGTGGGCGCGCCGCTTGCGAACGGCGGTCGTCTTGCCGATCACGGGCGTCGCGAGCTACGGCGCGCTCGAGGGCGCGCTGCTCGTGCTCGACCGGCCCGTTCGCAACCTCGAGGTCGAAGGCACGTTCCAGCGCGTCTCGCCGATTCAGATCGAAGCGGCCGTCGCGGACGGGCTCGACGCGGGCTTCCTGACGCTGGACTTGAGCGCGCTCCGCGAGCGCGTGGAGGCGCTCGATTGGGTCGACCGCGCGAAGGTCGGGCGCCGCTGGCCCGACACGCTGATCGTGCGGGTGACGGAGCATCAGGCCGCCGCCCGTTGGAACGAGAGCGGGCTCTTGAACGTGCGCGGCGAGCTCTTTGCCGAGGGCTCGCCGCACGCGTTTCCCGAGCTGCCGAGCCTGGCGGGTCCGCCGGGAACCGAGCGCGACGTCGCGCGCCGCTACCTCGCCGTGCGCGGCAAGCTCGCCGAGGCCAACTTGTCGCTCGAGCGGCTCGAGCTCGACGAGCGCGGGTCGTGGCGTCTCGTGCTCGGCGGCGGCCAGGAGATCCGGCTCGGCCGCCGCGATCTCGACGAACGCTTCTATCGGTTCTTCGACGTCGTGGCGCCGACGCTCGCGGCAGATTTACGGCGCGTCGAGTACGTGGACCTGCGCTACACGAACGGCTTTGCCGTCGGGTGGCGCGACGGCCCTCCGGAGAATCTCGCGGCCGTGGCCGCGGTGCCGGATCGCGGTTAGGGAAGGCAGAGAGTGCAGCGGAGCTTGCGCAGTGGGTAGGCGGGACGATCGAAGGCTCATCGTGGGTCTCGACATCGGCACGTCGAAAGTCGTGGCGATCGTCGGCGAGCTGTCGGCCGACGACCGGCTCGAGGTGATCGGCATCGGCTCGAATCCGTCGCGGGGCTTGAAGCGCGGCGTGGTCGTCAACATCGAGTCGACGGTGCAGTCGATCCAGCGCGCGATCGAAGAGGCCGAGCTCATGGCCGGCTGCGAGATCAATAGCGTGTTGACCGGCATCGCCGGCAGCCACGTGCGTAGTCTGAACTCGCACGGCATCGTCGCGATCCGCGACAAAGAGGTCAGCGCCGGCGACGTCGAGCGCGTCATCGACGCCGCGCGTGCCGTCGCGATTCCGGCGGACCAGCGCGTGATTCACGTGCTGCCGCAGGAGTTCATCATCGATTCGCAGGAAGGCATCCGCGAGCCGATCGGCATGTCGGGCGTTCGGCTCGAGGCGAAGGTGCACCTCGTCACGGGCGCCGTGAGCGCGGCGCAGAACGTCGTCAAGTGCGTGCAACGCTGCGGGCTCACGGTCGAGGACGTCGTGCTCGAGCAGCTCGCGTCGAGCTACGCCGTGCTGACCGAGGACGAGAAGGAGCTCGGCGTGTGCTTGGTCGACATGGGCGGCGGCACCACGGACATCGCGATCTTCTGCGGCGGCGCGATCCAGCACACGGCCGTGATCCCGATCGCCGGCGATCAGGTTACGAACGACATCGCGGTCAGCTTGCGCACGCCGCTGCCGTACGCCGAGGAGATCAAGATCAAGTACGCGTGCGCGCTCTCGCAGCTCGCGAACCCCGACGAGACGATCGAGGTGCCGAGCGTCGGCGATCGCCCGCCGCGCCGCCTCGCGCGCCAGACGCTCGCCGAGGTCGTCGAGCCCCGCTACGAGGAGCTGTTCCAGCTCATCAAGGAGGAGCTCCGCCGCTCGGGCTTCGAGGAGCTCATGGCGGCCGGCATCGTGCTGACGGGCGGCAGCGCAAAGATGGAAGGCGCCATCGAGCTCGCCGAGGAAGTCTTCCATATGCCGGTGCGGCTCGGCGTGCCGCAGTTCGTCGAGGGTCTATCGGACGTCGTTCGCAACCCGATTCACGCGACGGGAGTCGGGCTCCTCCTCTACAGCAAGCAGGCGCTCGAGGCGAAGGCCGAGGCGGCGGCGGGGAAGCTCGGGTTCAGCAATGCATTCGAACGTATGAAGGCTTGGTTTCAGAAGAACTTCTAGGGCATCGCATCTCACTCACAGGAGAACAGGAAATGTTTGAGCTAATGGACGGGTACAGCCAGACGGCCGTCATCAAAGTGCTCGGGATCGGGGGCGGAGGCGGCAACGCCGTGGCGCACATGGTCCGCTGCGGCATCGAGGGCGTCGATTTCATCTGCGCGAACACGGACTCGCAGGCGCTGAAGGGCGCGAAGGTGAAGACGGGTCTTCAGATCGGCTGCAACATCACGAAGGGCCTCGGCGCCGGCGCGAACCCGGAAGTCGGGCGGCAAGCCGCGATGGAGGACCGCGACCGCATTCAAGAAGTCATCGAAGGCGCCGACATGCTCTTCATCACGGCGGGCTTGGGCGGCGGCACGGGAACGGGCGCGGCGCCCGTCGTCGCGCAGCTCGCGAAAGAGATGGGCATCCTCACCGTCGCCGTCGTGACGAAGCCGTTCGCGATGGAAGGCCCGAAGCGCATGCGCGTAGCGGAGCAGGGCATCGCCGAGCTCGGCCGGTTCGTCGATTCGTTGATCACGATTCCGAACGAGAAGCTTCTCTCCGTGCTCGGCCCCTCGACGACGCTGCTCGACGCGTTCCGCGCGGCCAACGAGGTCCTGCAAGGCGCCGTGCAAGGCATCGCGGAGCTCATCACGCGGCCCGGCCTCATCAACGTAGACTTCGCCGACGTGCGCACGGTGATGTCGGAGATGGGCATGGCGATGATGGGCTCGGGCGTTGCCAGCGGTCAGGATCGCGCGCGCATCGCGGCCGAGGCGGCCGTCTCGAGCCCGCTGCTCGAGGACATCAACTTGTCGGGCGCGAACGGCGTGCTCGTCAACGTCACGGCCGGCGTCGATCTCTCGATCGGCGAGTTCCAGGAGGTCGGCGACACGGTCAAGCAGTTCGCTTCGGACGACGCCACCGTCGTCATCGGCACCGTCATCGATCCCGAGATGACCGACGAGATCCGCGTGACCGTCGTCGCGACGGGCCTCGGTCAAGCCGTCGGTATGGCCGAGCGGCCGATGAAGGTCGTGCGCCGCGCCGCGCCCATTGCGCCGAAGGGCCGCGAGCCCAATTACACGGAGCTCGAGAAGCCGGCCGTGGCTCGCAAGCGCGCCGTCGGAGACGGGGTGACCGGCAGCGACAGCCTCGAGGACCTGCTCGATATTCCGGCGTTCTTGCGGCGGCAGGCGGACTGATGCCATGCGTCGTCGGCGGACGTGTTTCCTTGCCGCCCCGGACGGCGCTATGGTAGGTTCGTCGGCCGTTTCTTGGGACCGGAACCGGCCCGTCGCCGCCGCTCGTGCCGGCGGCACAAAGCCCACGTTAAGGAGCGACGGCTAGCGTGCGTCAGCGCACCCTCAAAGATTCGATTCGCGCCACGGGTATCGGCCTGCACACGGGTGAAAAGGTCTACATGACCTTGCGGCCCGCGCCGGTCAATTCCGGAATTGTCTTTCGGCGCCTCGATCTGCCGGAGCCTGTCGACGTGCCGGCCGACGCGCTGCGCGTGACGGAAACGACGCTCGGCACGACGCTCGAACGCGATTCCGCGAAGATCGGCACGGTCGAGCATCTGATGTCCGCCATGGCCGGCCTGGGTGTAGACAATGCGTACGTCGATCTCACCGCGGCCGAAGTGCCCATCATGGACGGCAGTGCGGCGCCGTTCGTCTTTCTGCTCCAGTCGGCCGGTATCGAGGAGCAGAGTGCGCCGAAGCGCTTCATTCGCGTGCTGAAGCGCGTCGAGGTCAAGGACGGCGACAAATGGGTGCGGTTAGATCCGCATGACGGGTTCCGCGTCAACGTGGAGATCGACTTCGAGCACCCGGCGCTGAGGAAATATCGGCAGGCGATGACGATGGACTTCTCGACGCAGGCGTTTCTCAAGGAGATCAGCCGCGCGCGCACGTTCGGTTTCTTGAAGGACCTGGAAGGCGCGCGCGCCCGCGAGCGGGCGCTCGGCGCGAACATGGACAACGCCATCGTCATGGACGACTACCGCGTCATCAACGAGGACGGTCTCAGGTTCCGCGACGAGTTCGTCCGCCACAAGGTGCTCGACGCGCTCGGCGATCTGTACCTCTTGGGGCATTCGCTGCTCGGCGAGTTCTCGGGCTTCAAGTGCGGGCACAAGCTCAACAATCAGCTCCTGCGGGCGCTGCTCGCGGAGCCGAGCGCGTATGAAGAGGTCGTCTTCGACGACGAGTCGCAGCGCTCGCCCGTCTCGTATCAGCTTGCGACGAGCCACTGAGCGGGCGCGGCACCCGGCGTTCGAATCATCCTTCGCGCGGCAGCACTCGTATCTTGACGTTCGCGCTCGGCAGCGCGCCCAAGCAATAGCGCACGCGCGCGGCCCAGCCCGGCGTGTCCATCACGAGCACGAGCTCGCCCGATTCGTTCGTCGCGGCGCTGACGAGGTGCGTGGCTTCCTCGGGCGGTAGAAGGCTCCGAACCCGGGCTGTCTCCATTCGGCGACGCTCCGCCTCGCGCAGAACGCGCTGGAGCGGACTTGCCTTCAGGAGTTCTGACAAATGCCGGGGAAGGTGGGCCATGGGATGTGAGACCAGCGTCAATCTTTAAGGGCAATTCACTTGGCTCGAGCCTGGTTTCGCGGCATGCTCGTCGTCGCTCGAAAGAGGGCAAACCGCTCGAAAGGGCGGGACGCAAAGCCACCGATCTGCCGGAGTTTCTCCAATGATAGCGGGGTTGCCGAGTGACTTTTCATAAATCGTGCCCCTATACTCCGCGTGCATGCCGGCGCCTGCCACGGCGCTGGATCGAAGAATTAGAAGCCAGGAGCTGGGGCACCGCATGCAGTTGATACTCCTGTCGAAGGATCGGGGGCAGCTGGGCCACGTACGGCTGACGTCGCGCCGCTTTTGGCTTGCGATCGTCGCCGTCACCGTCGTCGTGTCGGCCTCCGCGTTCTACGGCGGTATCGCGGCGGCGCGCTTCTTCGGCATCAGCGATCCGCAGGCGCAGGTCGACACTTGGCGCCGGGAGCTCGCAGAGCAGCAAGCCCTCGTCGACGGCACGCGGCGCACGCTTCAGCAAAGTCTCGATGCGCTGGCGCTCAGAATCGGTCAACTGAACGCCCACGTCGTACGGCTCGACGCGCTCGGCACGCGGCTCACGCAAATGGCGGGCCTCAAAGACGGCGAGTTCGACTTCACTTCCGTGCCCTCCCTCGGCGGTCCCGAGGAGCCCATCGCCGCGACGGAAGCCATGCGGCTGTCCGGCGTCGTCGACGCGATCGAGTTCCTCGACGAGCAGCTGGCCGACCGCACCCGCCAGCTCACCGTGCTCGAGGACTTGCTCTTAAACCGCAAACTGAGAGACGAGGTGCGGCCCGAGGGCCGGCCCGTGACGGCGGGGTACGTCTCGTCGCACTTCGGCAATCGAACCGACCCGTTCACGGGGCGCCGCGCGTTCCACAAGGGCGTGGACTTCGCGGGCCGGGAAGGCGCCGAAGTCATCGCCGTCGCCTCGGGCGTCGTGATCTGGTCCGGCGAGCGCTACGGCTACGGCCAGCTCGTCGAAATCAATCACGGCAACGGCTACGTGACGCGTTACGCGCACAACGTCGACAACCTCGTGGCCGTGGGGGACACCGTCAAGCGCGGCCAGGTCATTGCGCGCATGGGCGACACGGGGCGGGCCACGGGGCCGAACCTGCACTTCGAGGTGCTGCTGAACGACAAGCCCGTGAATCCGCTGACCTACGTCCAGTCCGTCGATTAAGTCGATTAAACCCGCGTAATTCGAGGCCGGTGCCCAAACCCGGCCGAGGTCCTTAGAATAGGCGGCTTTACCGCGTCCCCAAGGACCTCCCGCCGTGCTTCGTTCCGTCTCGAATTTCGTGGTCGGCGTGTTCGGCAGCCGCAACCAGCGCCTCCTCAAGCGCTACGGGGTGCTCGTCGCGGCGGCCAATGCGCTCGAGCCGAGCTTGATGGCGCTGCCCGACGACGCCTTGCGCGCCAAAACGGATGAGCTCAAGGCACGCTACGCGGCAACCCCCGATCTCGATGCGCTGCTGCCCGAGGCGTTCGCGCTCGTGCGCGAGGCCGCCCGCCGCACGCTCGGCATGCGGCACTTCGACGTTCAGCTGATCGGCGGCATCGCGTTGCACCAAGGCAAGATCGCCGAGATGCGGACCGGCGAGGGCAAGACCCTCGTCGCGACGTTGACCGCCTACTTGAATTCGCTGACCGGGAAGGGCGTGCACGTCGTCACGGTCAACGAGTATTTGGCCCAGCGCGACGCCGATTGGATGGGCCCCATCTACCGCTTCCTCGGCCTCACCGTCGGCGTCATCAAGAGCAATCAGCCCACCGAAGAGAAGCGAGCGGCCTACGCCGCCGACATCACGTACGGCACGAACAACGAGTTCGGGTTCGACTATCTGCGCGACAACCTCGCATTTCGGCCCGAGGATCGCGTGCAGCGGACGTTGAACTACGCGATCGTGGACGAAGTCGACTCGATCCTCATCGACGAGGCGCGCACGCCGCTGATCATCTCGGGGCGGTCCGAAGAGAGCACGGACCTCTACGTCCGAATCAATCAGCTGATCCCGTCGTTGAAGCTCCACAACCCGCCGCGCGGCAAGGCCAACGACGAGATCGAGGCCACGCAAGTCGAGCTGCTCGGAGTGACGGGCAACTCGCTCGGGGTAATGTCGACGGCCGCCGCGCTCGCGAAAGCGAAGGAAGGCGGCCATCACTTGATCGAGGTCGAGCCCGAGGCGAAGCCGCCGCGCGCGCAGCTCTTCGTGCCGGGTCACTACTCGATCGACGAGAAGTCGAAGCAGGCGCACCTCACGGAGGAGGGTCACGAGTACGTCGAGCGATTGCTGCTCAAGGCCGGCCTGCTTGCGGAGGGCGAAAGCCTCTACGATCCTTCGAACATCAGGCTCATGCACCACCTCACGGCCGCGCTGCGCGCCCACGGCCTCTTCAAGCGCGAGGTGGATTACATCGTCCGCGACGGCGAGGTCATCATCGTGGACGAGTTCACGGGCCGCACGATGATCGGCCGGCGCTGGTCCGACGGCCTCCACCAGGCAATCGAGGCCAAGGAAGGCGTCCGCGTCAAGGAAGAGAACCAGACCGTCGCCTCGATCACGTTCCAGAACTACTTCCGCATGTACAAGAAGCTCGCCGGCATGACGGGCACGGCGGACACGGAAGCGTACGAGTTCCAGCAGATCTACGGGCTCGAGGTCGTCGTGATCCCGACCCACATGCCGATGATTCGCGACGATGCGCCGGACCTCGTCTACTTGACGCAGCAGGACAAGTTCGACGCCATCATCGAAGACATCAAGGATTGCCACGGGCGCGGACAGCCCGTGCTCGTCGGCACGACGTCGATCGAGACTTCGGAGTACCTGTCCGGCCTGCTCAAGAAGGCCAAGATCCCGCACCAGGTGCTGAACGCGAAGTTCCACGAGCGCGAGGCCGAGATCATCATGCAGGCCGGCCGCCCCGGCACCGTGACGATTGCCACGAACATGGCCGGCCGCGGCACCGACATCAAGCTCGGCGGCAATCTCGATGCCGAGCGCGCGAAGCTCGAGAATCCCACCGAAGAGCAGCTCGCGGCGCTCGAGGCCGATTGGAAGGCACGGCACGCGAAGGTCATCGAGACGGGCGGCCTGCACATCATCGGCACCGAGCGGCACGAGTCGCGCCGCATCGACAACCAGCTGCGCGGCCGCTCGGGCCGGCAAGGCGACCCCGGCTCGAGCCGGTTCTATCTCTCGCTCGAAGACAACCTCATGCGGATCTTCGGCGACCCCGAGCGCATCAAGCGCATGCTGTCGCGGGCCGGCATGAAGCCCGGCGAGGCGATCGAGAGCAAGCTCTTGTCGCGGCAGATCGAGCGCGCGCAGCGCAAGGTCGAGGCTCATAACTTCGACATCCGCAAACAGCTCCTAGAATACGACGACGTCGCCAACGATCAGCGGCGTGTCGTCTATCAGCAGCGCTCCGAGCTCATGGAGGCCACCGATATCGCGGACGCGATCCGCGCGATCCGTGCGGAGGTCGTCAACGCCGCGATCAGCACGCACGTGCCGCCCGACACCGTCGAGGAGGAATGGGACAAGGAGGGCTTGAGCAAGACGCTCGAGCGCGAGTTCGGCGTTCGGATGGACGTTGCATCGATGCTCGAGGCCGACCATACGATCGACGAGAAGCGCCTGCGCGAGCTCATCGTCGCGGCGGTCGCGGAGTCCTACGACAAGAAGGTCGCCGAGATCGGGCCAAAGGTGATGCACGAGGTCGAGAAGCAGATCATGCTGCGCCAGCTCGACTCGCACTGGAAGGAGCACATCGCGGCGCTCGACTATCTCCGCCAGGGCATCCACCTGCGCGGGTACGCCCAGCGCAATCCGAAGCAGGAGTACAAGCGCGAGGCGTTCGAGATGTTCAGCACGATGCTCGAGCGCGTGAAGCACGAGACGATCAGCATCCTTTCGAAGATTCAGATCCGCCGGCCCGAGGACGTGCAGGCCGTCGAGCCCGCTGCGCCGGATCCGCGGACGCTGCGCTTCCAGCACGCCGCCGCGCCATCGCTGGCGCAAGCGCCGGTGCCGCCCGGGGCTTCCGGGCCTCCGGGGGCTGCGGGGCCCTTCGGGTCGCCTGTCGGCGACCAGCGGCCGAGCGTTGCGGACCCGCGGATGCGGCCATCGCCGGCCGCCGAGCCGATCACGCCCTACGTGCGCGAGGCGCCGAAAGTGGGGCGCAACGATCCTTGTCCGTGCGGCTCGGGTAAGAAGTACAAGCAGTGTCACGGCCGCCTGACCTGAAGTGAGCGCGGTGACCGCACGGCGCGCCGTCGAAGTCGTCGTCGGGCTCATCGGCGACTCGAGCGGGCGTTGGCTCGTCAACCGTCGGCCGCCTGGAACGCCGCTGGCGGGCGCGTGGGAGTTTCCCGGCGGCAAGCGGCAGCCGGGCGAGGCGGCGCTCGCGGCGCTCGAGCGCGAGCTGCGCGAGGAGCTTGGCATCGACGTTCTCGAAGCCGAGCCGCTGCTTACGCTGGAGCACGACTATCCCGACAAGCGCGTACGGCTCGACGTGTGGCACGTGCGGCGCTATCGCGGGGATATTACGGCTCGCGAGGGGCAGCCGCTCATGTGGGTCAGCGTGGCCGAGTGCCGACAGCTCGCGTTGCTCGAGGCGGATTGGCCGATCGTGGAGCGGCTGGCGGCGCTGTCACGTGTGCCGAGCAACGATTAGCAGCTACGCCGGAGCCTAGTTTTTGGCGCTTGCAGAAGAATCCGGCGCGAATACCCAGCGGGTCGCCGCGGTATAGTTAAAGAGCAAGGCGAGTGCCGAGCCAACCGCCAACGGAAGCACGGGTAGGCCTGCAAGCGGCGGGAAAACGGCGATGACCGATGCGTACGTGCCGAGATTGATCATCGCGCCGACCATCTGAACGCCGAAGTAACTGCCGTACTCCCGCGCGCGATCAACGGTTGGCGAAAACACCCATCGCCGGTTCAGATACCACGTTACCGTCACAGCGGCAGCGAACGATAACGCCCGCGCCGAAATGTGCGACCAGTCGGCGAGCTGCACGAGTGCGGACACGATTGCGGCGTCCACAATGAAGCCGATTCCCCCAACGATTGCGAATGACGCGAGGCGCTGACGGCCAAGTCCTGGGCGGCGGCCACCGTCAGCGTCGGAAAGCTCGCGAGTCGGCACGCGACTTTCAGCAGATCGCGAGCTCGAACCGTACGTCTTGGCTGACCTGCGCGGGGCGAGCGTCGACGCCGCGCCAGCGCACGAAGCGAACCGTGAAGCGGTGTTGGCCGGCGCTGATCTCGGGAAAGATGCCGCCGTTCGCGGGCAGCTGGACTCGTACGAGGCTCGCTTGATCGTTGCGGTCGAACGAATGCTGGTACAGGCCCCCTTGCGCGACCCTGGGCGCCGCTTCCGTGGCCTCGCGCGTGAGCCACAACACCTCTGCCACGGCGTCGCAGATCGGTTTGATGTGGTTCGTCCAATCGTCGAGCTGCCGACGGCGCTCGGCGGCCGGCAGATGAAGCCAGTAGCCGTAGTCCGGCAGATCGAACATGCACGTGCCGCCCGGGATTGCGCTGCGATGGCGTATCGTCGTTAAAAAGTCGCATTCTTTCAGAGGGTTAACGACTTGCGGCCCCGCTTCGGACAATTGCTGCCGCAGCTCGGTGATGTTGTCGATGAGCCCGGTCAGACGCACCGGATCCACGCCGGGCTGGCTGCGGTATCGGCCGAGCATCTCGGCGTGGCGCTCGAGCTCCTTGCTGACGTCGCTGCGCACGTCGCCGCGGCCCAGGATCGTGAGGATCTCGAGGAGCGCCGCCACGGCTGCGCGCGAGCTGAACTCCGTCGGCTCGTCGACGTGGAACAAAGTTTGCTCGTAAAGGAACTCGACGCGTAGGAACGTGCGCATCCGCTCGGTCAGCGGCTGCTCGAACGTGATCAGCGCGCGCTCGGTTTGCGCCGAGGGAAACTCAGCGGCGGTGTTCATGAGCGCTATTCTGCGCGCGCTCGAGTGCCGACGGCAAACTCAAATTTGACGGGCGCGTTGTGCGGCGAGATCCAAATACTTGCGGTGCAGCGATTCGACTTGTCGGCGCGTGGCGTCGATCGTTCCGCTGTTGTCGATGACGTCGTGCGCGGCCTTGAGACGCGTCGCGCGATCGGCCTGCGCGCGCAGCATCGCCTGCGCCTCCGGTTTCGGAGTTGCATCGCGCCGCATCAAGCGCTCGAGCTGCACGCTCTCGGGAGCATCGACGACGAGGATGCGGTCGACGAGCTCGCCGAAGTCCGTTTCGATGAGCAGCGGCACGGCGACGAGCGCGTAAGGCGCTTCGATCTCCTCGAGTTTCGCAAGCGTGCGGCTGCGAATCAGCGGGTGAAGCAGCGTCTCCAACCTGCGACGCTTGGACTCGTCCTCGAAAACGAGCGACCGCATCGCCCGGCGATCGAGCTCGCCGGACGCCGATAGCACCTCCGGGCCGAACTCGGCGGCGATGGCGGCGAGGCCGGGCTCGCCGCGCTCGACGACTTCCCGTGCGACGACGTCCGTATCGACGAGCGCCGCGCCGAGCTTGACGAACATGGCGCCGACCAGCGACTTCCCGCTGGCGATGCCGCCCGTCAGGCCGACGACCAGGGGTGGCCCCAGCCTTGCGTTGTCCGCCATTTGAGAGACCGCTTGCCCCTTCGACCGCGCCGGGTTCGGACCGGCGATCAGCTCATGCGAAGAACCACGCCTCGTAGAGCTCGACGAGGCGCTCACCCCAGAGTAGGGCGATGAGCCCTGCGGCGGCAAGGTAGGGCCCGAATGGGATCGCGGTTTGGCTCGAGCGGCCCCCGAAGACGATCATCGCGATGCCGACGACGCTGCCGACGAGCGCCGAGAGCAGGATCACGACCGGAAGCAGCTGCCATCCGACCCACGCGCCGATGGCGGCGAGCAGCTTGAAATCGCCGTAGCCCATGCCTTCCTTGCCCGTGACGAGCTTGAACAGCTTGTAGACGCTCCAGAGCGCGAGGTAGCCGGCCGCGGCGCCGATGACGCTCGACGACAGCGGCGCGAAGAGCTCCGCCACGTTGACGAGCAGGCCGGCCCAGAGCAGCGGCAGGGTCAAGGAATCCGGCAATAGCTTGTGGTCGAGGTCGATGAGCGTTAGGCCCAGCAGCGTCCAGACGAAGCCGAGCGCGGCCACCGCCTGCCACGTCGGGCCGAAGACGTAGGCCGCCGCCAGGGCCAGGACGGCCGCGAAAGCCTCGACGATCGGGTATCGCGGCGGGATCTTGGCGCCACAGCTCGCGCAGCGGCCCTTGAGCCAGAGAAATCCTACGACCGGGACGTTGTGGTGCGCGGCGATGGCGTGCCCGCAGCCCGGACATGCGGACGGCGGCCACCAAAGATCGAACCGCTTGCCGTCGGCTGCTTGCGGCGGCGCAGTGAAGGGTTGTTCCTTCAGCTCTTCGCACTGTGCGCGCCACGCGCGCTCCATCATGATCGGGATGCGGTAGGCGACGACGTTCAGAAAGCTCCCGGCGAGGAGCCCGATCAGGCCGGCGACGATGAAGAACGTCGCGGGCCAAACATCGAAAATTTCCACTGCATCAGCGCCGCGCGGGGCGCTTTAGACGACGGCGCCCATCTTGAAGATCGGCAGGTACATGGCGATGACGAGACCGCCCACGAGGACGCCGAGGATCGCCATGATCAGCGGCTCGAGCAAGCTCGACATGCTGTCCACGGCGTTGTCGACTTCCTCTTCGTAGAAGTCGGCGACCTTGGCCGACATCGCGTCGAGCGAGCCCGATTCCTCGCCGACGGCGATCATTTGATTCACCATGTTCGGGAAGAGATCGGTGTTCTCCATCGCGCGCTGGAGGCGTTGGCCCGTGGCGACCTCGTCGCGCATTCGGAGCACGGCGCCTTCGTAGACGATGTTGCCCGTGGCGCCTGCGACGGAGTCCAGGGCTTCGACGAGCGGCACGCCCGCCGCAAACGTGGTGGATAACGTCCGGGCGTACCGTGCGATTGCCGACTTATGAAGGATGGCGCCCAAGATCGGGAGCTTGAGCATCATGCGATCGAAGAAGTGTTGGACGCCGCGGTTGCGCTTCTTCGCCTCGATCAAGCCCCAAATGCCGCCGACGATGCCCACGAGCAGGATCCAGCCCGTTTCCTGCACGAACTTCGAGATATCGATGACGAAGCGCGTGAAGGCGGGCAGGTCGGCGCCGAACCCCTGAAACAGCGTCTCAAACTCCGGAATCACGTAGATCAATAGAATGACCGTTACGACGATAGCGACTACGACGACAGCCGCCGGATAGAAAAGGGCTTTCTTGATTTTCTTTTTGATAGCTTCAGTCTTTTCTTTGTAGGTAGCAATTTTGTCGAGCAGCGTCTCTAGTGCGCCGGCCTGTTCGCCGGCGGCCACCAGACTCACGAATAAGTCGTCGAAGTGCAACGGATGCTTCGCGAGCGCCTCGTGGAGCGAGCTACCCCCCTCGACATCGGACTTGATCGCAAGGATTAGCTTCTGCATCGCTGGGTTCTCATGACCGGCGCCGACGATGTCGAATGACTGCACGAGCGGGATACCGGCAGTCATCATCGTAGCGAGCTGGCGCGAAAAGACGGCGATGTCGGCCGGCGTGACCTTGCCTTGCTTGCGGAACAGCATGCTCTGCTTCCGCACGCGCGTCGGCACCACACCCTGACGACGAAGCTCGGAGCGAACCGCAGCCTCGCTCGCGGCGACGACCTTACCTTTGACTTTCTTGCCGGTGCGGTCCGTGCCTTCCCAGGTGAAGGGTGCTTGGGTGGCTGTCGCGGTTGCCATGGCTCAAAATCTCCCACGCGAAACGAGTGTGCGCGGCCGATCCGTCGGCCGCACGATTGCACTAGTCAACTGTAACTCGGTTGATCTCTTCCAAACTGGTAAGGCCGTCCTTGACTTTCTTGAGGCCCGATTGCCGAAGGTCGGCTACGCCTTCTGCCTTGGCTTGCGCGGCGATCTGCATCGCATTACCGCCTTCCATGATGATCCGGCCGATCGCCTCCGTGCATGGCATGACCTGATAGATGCCGACACGGCCCTTGTAGCCGCCCGTGCACTGACTGCAGCCTTTCGCATGGAAAATGGTTACGCCGGCGTCGACATCCGCACGCGTAAAGCCCTCCTTGATGAGCGCCTCTGCGGGTACGTCGACAGGCTCCTTGCAGTTACTGCATAGCCGTCGAGCGAGCCGTTGCGCGATGATCAGGCTCACGGAGCTCGCGATGGCGTACGGTTTCACGCCCATATCCACGAGTCGCGTTAAGGTCTTAGGCGCGTCGTTCGTGTGCAGCGTCGAGAGCACCAGGTGGCCGGTCTGGGCGGCCTTGATCGCAATCTCGGCCGTCTCTAGGTCGCGGATCTCGCCGACCATGATGACGTCCGGATCCTGACGCAAGAAAGCGCGCAGCGCCGCGGCGAACGTCAATCCGACCTTGGGATTGACGTTGACTTGATTGATCCCCGGCACGTTGATTTCCACTGGGTCCTCGGCCGTCGAAATGTTCCGGTCTGTCGTGTTCAAGATGTTGAGCCCCGTATACAGCGACACCGTCTTACCGCTGCCTGTCGGGCCCGTCACTAGAATCATCCCGTACGGCTTCGCCAGATTTTCGACATAAATCTGCTTTTGATCTTCCTCATACCCCAGCGCGTCGATGCTGAGCTGCGCGCTCGAGGGATCGAGCAGCCGGCAGACAACCTTCTCGCCGAAGAGCGTCGGGCACGTGTTTACGCGGAAGTCGATAGCCCGATTCTTCGACAGCTTCATCTTGATGCGGCCGTCTTGCGGAATTCGGCGCTCGGCAATGTCGAGGCGGGCCATAACTTTCAGACGTGCGGAAACCTTCATTGCGAGCGCCACGGGGGGCCGCGCAATTTCCGTTAACACGCCATCCTGACGCAGGCGAATACGGAAGTGCTTCTCGTACGGCTCGAAATGGATATCGGAAGCGCCTTTCTTGATGGCGTCGACCATAACCTTATTGACGAAACGGACGATCGGCGCGTCGTCGACATCGGAGCTGGTTACATCGGCTCCGGCTTCTTCCTCCCCGCCCGACACCTCGAGGTTTTCGAGGTCAAACCCGTCGTCATCACCGCCGAGGTCGGACATCGTAGTGTCGACGGCCTCGATGGCGCGCGCTACACGCGCTTCAAGCTTGTCTTGCTCGACGACGATGGCCTCGATGCGCAATGTCGTCTGGAACTTGATCTCGTCCAAAGCCTGCAAATTCGTCGGATCGCATACGGCGATGAATAACCGTTTTCCTCGCTGCAAAATCGGCAAAATCCTGTGCTTTAGCAGAAGCTTCTCGTCGACGAGCTTGACAACGTCCAAATCGAGGTCAACGGCATCAAGATCCAACAGAGGTACGCCGAATTCGTGCGCCGCAGCGATCGCGATCTGTCGGGCGTCTCCCAAGCGATTCGCGACGAGATGCGGTACCAAATTGGCGCTCTTACCCTCGATCGCGTTCAGGGCGGCCATCAGGTCGGCTTCGGATACGACGCCGTCCTGCACGAGCCGGCGAGGGAGGCCGGTCAGGGGACCCTGGGTTGCGGTAACCGCCATGAACGTTATCGCCTAAGACACAGCCGACTTTTACAATAAGCGCGTTACTTTCACCGCGGCATGAGGAAACTGTCAACCACGAGCTTCTCCTTTTGTGACAGAGATTTGATGCGGCCAGTGGCCCGCAGACCCTTTGTTTTTTTACGCACGCATCGGGCGCAGCGCTCGACGCCTGCCACAGGATTGATCACGGCATATTGGCAAACACATAGATGTTCTTGGCGTCGATGCCCCATACGCGAAATCATGTGGATTTAAGGTCTTGGGTTATATTCGGCCTCCTAAGGCGTTTCTCTACGAGGA
>Ga0073934_10000784_pt1 | contig 84240 bp, 78 predicted proteins | sample LarsenN4metaG_FD_76834 | JGI IMG/M metagenome (GOLD analysis project Ga0073934, IMG submission 76834) | Hot spring sediment bacterial and archeal communities from British Columbia, Canada, to study Microbial Dark Matter (Phase II) - Larsen... ...
GTGACATAGCTGCGGTCGAGAAACCACGACAAACGGGCGCCACGCCCGGCATAGAGCTGCGCGAGCCCGATGATGCCCGGCCGGACGCTCCAACGAAGCGCGTAAGCGGGTGCGTGCCAACCGAGCCGCTCGACGTCCGCGTGAGTGAGCGGGCGCGGCCCAATGACGCTCATGTCGCCGCGCAGGACGTTGACGAGTTGCGGCAGCTCGTCGAGCCCAGTGGACCGAAGCCAGTGGCCGACGCGCGTGACGCGCCCGTTCTGCATCGTGCGGAACTTGTAGATGCGAAACGGCCGCTTGCGCATGCCTACCCGAACCTGCGTGAACAGAGCGGGTCCGCCGTCGTCGCACTTGATCGAGCACGCGATGAGAAGAAGTAATGGACTCAGCAAGACAGACGCGACGAAAGCCGAGAGCAAGTCGAAGTAACGCTTGACCACCGTTTCTGCTCGATTCCCGGTTTGCGCTAGCGTGCCGCGCGAATGTGGCTACGCGCCGGTCGAAAATGACGAAATATGGCGACCGGGGCTCGCCGGTCGAGCAACGCTGCCGGTCTCGAGCTGCGCAGAGAGAGCGGCCGTAGAGGCCCGTGTCGCGGCGTCGGAGACCGAGCGAGCGCACGGCCGTCGGCGATGCTACGGCCGCTCCGGGCCGCGAAGCGAGGCGCGTTAGAGCGCGAAGCCGCTCCACCCGTAACGGCGGGCGGAACGCCTCTCGGACCTCTGCGCCGGTGCTTCCCTGACGGAGCTCGACGAAGCGCGGCGCTCCGTCTGTCCGTTCAGCGCGTCGCACCGCATCGTCGGCGCCTGCCGGCGGGCGAGATGGTTCGGGACCCAAATCCAACACTCCCCGCGCTGCGCAGCGCGCGCGCGCGAATCGCTCTCGGCGCGCGGAGCGGCGTCGCGAGTCCGTCGTCCCGCGGACGGGGCGCGGTCCGCCTGCGGCAGCGCGCGCTCGGCCGAAGCTCGCAGCACGCGCTGCGCCGTCCGGCTCTGCGTCTCGTTGCGATTGCCGCGGTCGACGTAGGTGGTCGCCGGCTCGAGCCGAGTGTCGAGCTCCGTGCCTCGTTCGCGCGACGCCAGGCTCGCGAGGTCGCGGCTCGTTGCGAGCACGGGCTTCCCCAGCGCCCGTTGGGCCGATGCCATGAGGCCGGCATTGCGCGTGCGCAGCGTTCGATTACCGCCGGAAAGATTCTGCGACTTCGCGGCCATCGCTTCCGCTTGCGCGTAGTTGCCGAGCTCGAGGTTCGCGAGCGCGAGATAATGCCAGAGCGCCGGGTTCTGCGGCTCGATGCGCAGAGCGCGCTCGAGTAGCGAGAGAGCCTGGGCCGGCCGCGCGGCTGCGAGCTCCCGATCCACCGAATCGAGCAACGCCGCTACGGCCGCACTCTCTCCGTTTCGCGGCGTCGCCGCACGTGCGGCGGCCGAACCGGACGCCGTCTCTTCACCGGGCCGCTCGGGTGCGGCCATCGATTCGGCGGCGGCGACGCACGACGCTCCCAAAAGCAGCGCGGCAGCAATCGATTTCATCGAATGGACTCCGCCGGGCGTCCCGGCCAGCGCGCGGATCGATCAGGCGAACCTTAGTCGGCCGGCGGCCGGGGTTCAAGGCGCCGCGGCCCGAAAAGAAAGAGCCCGTTGCGCGCGGACGCAACGGGCTCGTCTTTTCCTTCTTACCGAAAGCGCTCTCAGTTCGCGGCGAGGTCCTTCACGGCCTGCAGCGCCTGTGCGACGTTCTCCTCGGGCGACACGCCGCCGATCGTGGCGGCCACCTTGCCGTCCTGCGTGACGATGAACGTCGTGCGCTCGGCGAAGCCGTGGTCGATCGCGACGCCGCGCGTGTCCTGCATGCCCGGCCGGCCTTCGCGGACCATGAGCTGGTACGACTTCGCGATCGAGCCGTCGGCATCCGACGCGACGGCGAGCTTGCCGGCGCAATAGTTCGGATCGGCCGAAAAGTCGTTCAAGCGCTCGATGCTGTCGAGCGACACGCCGATCACGGTGGCCTTCGCGGCGTTGAACTGCTCCATGTTCTCGGCGAACGTGTGGGCTTGAATGTTGCAGCCCTGCGTGTACGCCGACGGATAGAAGTAGACGACGACGTTGCCCTGCTTCAGAGCATCGGCCAGCGAGTAGTTGAACTCCTTGCCGGCAAGCGAGGCTTTCGCCGTGAACATTGGCGCCGCGTCGCCCTTTTGCAGAGCGGCGGCAACGGGTAACGCGACGGCCAGGGATGCGAGACCAGCGAACAGCAGCTTTTTCATGGTTCCCCCGGAATGAGAATGATTGGGAGGCTAGAAGCCTGACAGCATCCTGACTCGACCCACGTCTTCGCGCAAGGGGCCCCTCGGCCGCGTCGGCCGCGGAAGGCCGTCATCGTGAGCTCGCGGGCCGCCGGTCAGCCCGCGATGTAGTTCTTGAGCTCGCGGATCGTGGATTCCTGCTCGTCGATCGTCGCCTTGACGAGGTCGCCGATCGAGACGACGCCGACGACGCGGCGGTTCTCGACGACGGGTAGGTGCCGGACGCGCCGTTCCGTCATGAGCGCCATGCACTCGTCGATCGAGCGGTGCGGCGCTACCCAGACGAGCTCGGGCGTCATGATGTCGCGCACCGGCGAGTCTTTCGATGCGCGGCCGGCGAGCGCGACTTTGCGCGCGTAATCGCGCTCGGTCAGGATTCCGACGAGCTCGTGGCCTTCCATGACGAGCACCGCGCCGATGTCGTGCTCGGCCATCACGCCGAGCGCGTCGAGCACCGTATCGTCGGGGCGTACCGAGTGAACGGCGAAACCCTTGTACTTCAGGATGTCGTGAGCCGTAGTCATCGAAGCCTCCCGTGAACGAAGCCGATAACGCTCGCGTCTAGTGTGCGCCGATCGCGCGCCGGGCGCGAGCCGCGCGGGGACACGAGACGGTGGCGCGCGTTACGATGCACATAGCCGAAACGCCACGGGGGAGGGCGGGAATCGATCTATGAGGACAGTCTTTCGTTGCGCCGTCACCGCGGCGCTCGCCATCGCCGCGCTCGGCGCGGCCGCGCAGCAGCGCGCTCGGACCGGAAACGCCGGCATTCCGCGCCCGCCTACCGGCATCGAGGTCCCGCCGCTCGGCGCCGGACCGTTCAGTTACAAGACGGCGGAGCAGGAGATTCGCGTCGTCGTGCACACGCGCGGGCTCACGCGTCCTTGGAGCCTCGCGTGGCTGCCCGGCGGCGAGATGCTCGTCACGGAGCGCGTCGGGCGCCTGCGCATCGTCCGCGACGGCATGCTCGATCCCGAGCCGATCGCGGGCGTTCCCGAAGTGCGCGCTCAAGGTTTATCGGGCCTTTTCGACGTCGCACTGCATCCGCAGTTCGCGACGAACCGCTTCGTTTACCTGTCGTACAACAAGCCGATCGCGGAACGCCAAAGCGGGCTCGGCGTCGCGCGCGGCGTCTGGGACGGCCGAGCACTGACCGACGTGCGCGACATCTTCGTCACGACTGACACGAGCAGCGTGTCGCGGCTCGCATTCGGCCGCGACGGCAAGCTTTACGTGAGCACGTTCGGCAACATGGGCGACGGCAGCCGCGCGCAGGATCCGATGAGCCACGCCGGCAAGGTGCTGCGCTTGAACGACGACGGCAGCGTGCCGAACGACAATCCGTTCTCGGGCCGCGCGGGCTATAAGCCCGAGATCTACACGCTCGGCCATCGCAGCGCGCTCGCGCTCGTCGTGAATCCCGCGACGGGCGAGATTTGGGAGGGCGAGCAGGGACCGAACGGCGGCGACGAGCTCAACGTCTTGAAGCCCGGCGCCAACTACGGCTGGCCGCGCGTCAGCACGGGCCGCAGCTACCCGGGCCCATGGCAGCCGGACGGCTTCCAGCGCGAAGGCTTCGAGAACCCGGTCGTCCACTGGGTGCCGTCGATCGCGACTTCGGGCCTTGCCTTCTACACAGGCGACAAGCTCGCGGGCTGGAAAGGCAGCGCGTTCGTCGGCGGCATGCGCATGGGCGAAATCCCGGGCACGGGTCACCTGCAGCGCATCGGCTTCAACGCGGATTGGGAAGAGATACGCCGCGAGATGCTGCTCGTCGATCTGCGCCAGCGCATCCGCGACGTGCGCCAAGGTCCGGACGAGCTCCTGTACTTGCTCACGGACGAAGACGCCGGCGCGATTTTGCGTATCGAGCCCGCGAACTGACGAGGAGCCCGCCGTGGCCGACGAGGGGCTGCGCGTGAACGGCAGCGTGACGATTCCGGCAGCCGAGATCGAGCTCACGGCGATTCGCTCGCAGGGCGCGGGCGGCCAGAACGTGAACAAGGTCGCGAGCGCCGTGCAGCTCAAGTTCGATGCGGCGCGCTCGAGCGCGTTGCCGCCCGCCGCGCGAGAGCGGCTGCTCGCCTCTCGCGATCACCGTATCTCGGCCGACGGCGTCGTCGTCATCAAGGCGCAGCAGTTTCGCAGTCAAGAGCAGAACAAGGCGGCCGCGCTCGAGCGCTTGGCCGAGCTCGTGCGCCGCGCGCTCGTCGTGCCGAAGGTGCGCCGCGCGACGAGGCCGACGCATGCGTCGAAGGTACGGCGGCTCGAAGAGAAAAAGCGGCGGTCGCGCATCAAGCGCGAGCGTAAGGCGCTCGACGACTGATGGCAGGCTTCGACCTCGTCATCTTCGATTGCGACGGCGTCGTCGTCGACAGCGAGCGCGCCTCGCACGATGTGTTCGGCGCTTTCATCCGTTCGCTCGGCGCCAATCTGAGCGAAGCCGAGATGCACGAGCACTTTCTCGGCCGGCGGCTCGCCGAATGCGTTGCCATCGTCGAGAAGATCACGGGGCGCCCCGTGCCGCCCGGCGCGCTCGACCGTTACAAGGTGGAGCGCGATCGTGTGCTGCGCGAGCGGGTCGTGCCGATCGAAGGCATCCGCGACGTGCTCGAGGGGCTGACTATCCCGTACTGCATCGCGTCGAGCGGCGATCACGACAAGATGCGCGTCACGCTCGGTACGACGAATCTGTTGCCGTTGTTCGAAGGCCGGCTCTTCAGCGCCACGGAAGTGCCGAACGGCAAGCCCGCGCCCGACGTGTTCTTGCTCGCGGCCGAGCGCATGGGCGTCGAGCCGAAGCGCACGGCCGTCATCGAGGACTCGGTCAACGGCGTGCTCGCGGGCTGCGCGGCCGGCATGACCGTGTTCGGGTTTGCGGGGCTCGTGCCCGCGGCCAAGCTCGCCGGGGCCGGCGCGGCGGCCGTTTTCACTCACATGCGCGAGCTCCCGGCGCTGCTGGCTTAGTGCGGTTGCCGGCTGCGGACGGAAAGGGAAGCGGCGGATCGCGCGTTTATCGGTTTGCCCCGGACGTTTCGCTGCATGAGCCGGCGGCGGTTCTGACGGACGCCCGTCTCAGTGCCGCCGCGAGGGCGCGCTTGCGCGGCACTCGCGGCAGAGCGTCACGGGCTTGTGACGCGGCGAGATTGCTTGCGGCACACGCGTGCGCACGCCGGACGTGAGACAGCGGCTGCAGAGCAGCAGGTCCGTCAAGAACGTCAAGAACCGCCGGTCGATGACGGCCGATGCGTGCATGCACTGTCCCGAAGCCGCGAACGGGGCTTCAGGCTAGGCGCGCGCGGCGGCGCCGTTCCGTGGTGCAGTGCTCAGTTCGCGCCGGGACGGGCGGAGGGTTGCCGCGTCATGTGCGGCAGTTCTCGCTCGGAAGGACGGTGCGCCTGCTTTACGACGACGCGGTACCGACGATGCGGTCGCGTTGCGCGATCAGCACGGCGTTCGTGAACTTCGGCACGTCGGCGCGCAGCCCCGCTTGGTGCTCGCGCTGCGCCTCGTCGAACGCGGCGCCGTTCGCGATCCAAATCGTGATCGTCGCGACGTACGGAGGCGCCGCGCCGTCGGCGCCGGGCTGGCCGCGCCGCAGCTCGAAGCGGCCGATCGACTTGCCGTAGAGCCGCATGATCAGCGGCATGTGCGTGTTGACGTAGTAGTCGAAATCGAAACGCACGTCGGGGCCGTTCTGATACACGATCGTCATGCACTCTTGATCGACCCGGCCTTGCGCTTCGGCCGGTGCCGCTCCGAATGCGGCCACGACCCCGGCCGCCGCGGCCGTGCCGGCGCCGAGCAGTACCGCGCGGCGATCCATGTTTTCGTTTTGCTCGATCATCGTTCGAGTCTCCGTTGAGCGTCGGTGACGGCACTAAAACATGCCGCACACGCGCGCACAATCCCGCGTCAGGGCAGCCAGCGCTCGAGCAAGTCATTGCCGAGCACCCAGTAGTGGAGCGCCGTGCCAAGCACTGCGTGCGACAGCGCGAGCGGTACCAGGCTCCGCCATCGGTAATAGATGAGGGCCCAGACGGTTCCGGCGACGACCGTCACGGCCATCACGGGCCAGCGCGGGAAGTGCACGGCCGCAAACGCAAGCGCCGTGATGGCGACGGCGATGGGGAGGGGCACCAGCGTGAGCCACCGGCCGAACCAATAGAACTGGAAGAGGTACTGCTGGAGCAGCGCCCACGGGAAGTACAGCGCCGCGGCCGCGAGCACGTGCCAGTTGCCGAAGCGCTCGCCGAGCGGATCGCCCGCGGCGCGCGCCGCGAGGAAGGCCGCTACGCCGAGCACGCCGAGGGCGGCCGCCGTGAATGCGAGCGCGGCCGCCCAGGCGCCGCGTGCGCCCGTGGGATCGACGCTGCGCGCGAGCGCCCAGACCCGCTTGCTGCGCGCCGTGGAGAGCACGATCAATGCGACGGCCGCGGCCGCGAGCACGAAGTCGAGGTACGGCGGTCGCACGCGAAACGTCGCTATGAAGATCGCCGCGGCTGCGCCGATCCCGGCGAGCTCGAGCAGAACGGAGCGATCCGCGCGCATTTCGTGAAGCGCGCTCCGTCCCGCGCTCAGTCGACGATCGCTTGATAGACGAGCGCGCGCACTTTCGCCTGGTCGTCGACGTTGCCGGCCGGCACGAGCTGCGTCAGGTGCACGACGACGAGCTCCTCGCGCGGGTCGACCCAATACGTCGTGTGATACGCGCCGCCCCAGCCGAACTCGCCCACGGAGCCCGGTGAGCCGCGGGCGCCGAGATCCTGGACGACGTAGAAGCCCAAGCCGAACCCCTGACCGGCGTTGTACGCGACGTCGCCCAAGTGGCTCGTCGTCATGAGCTCGACGGTCTTACGGCTCAGGATCCTGTGCCCGTCGAGCTCGCCGCCGTTCAGCAGCATCTGCAAGAAGCGCGCGTAGTCCGTGGCCGTCGACAGCAGGCCCGCACCGCCCGAGAAGTTCTTGCGCGGCCCTTGCACGTAGTGGCCCTGGCCGACGGCGTTGCCGGGGGCCGGCGCTCGCTCGAGCTTGCCGGCGTTCATCGAGTAGACGGCCGCGAGCCGATTTTCCTTGCCGCGCGACAGATAGAACTCCGTGTCCCGCATGCCGAGCGGCTCGAAGATGCGCTCATGGAGCACCTGGTCGAGCGGCTTTCCGGCGACGACCTCGACGAGCGCGCCCAAGATGTCCGTGTTGTAGCCGTAGATCCACTGCGTGCCGGGCTGCGCGTGGGCCGGCAGCGTCGCGATCCGGCGCACCGACTCGCGGATCGTCTCGTTCCTGTCGGCGAAGTAGTAGCCCGTCTGGCCGGCCGCGGCCCATAAGTCGCCACCGACGCCGTTGCCGTAGCCGAAACCGGACGTGTGCGTCAAAAGATCGCGAACCGTGATGGGCCTGGCCGCCTTAACGACGTCGTAGCCGCCGCCTTCGCGCGCGACGGCCACGGTGGTCTCCATGAATTCGGGCAAGTACTTCCCGACAGGGTCGGTCAGGAGCAGCTTGCCTTCCTCGACGAGCGTCATCGCAGCGACGCTGACGACGGCCTTCGACTGCGAAGCGATGCGAAAGATCGCGTCCGTCTGCATCGGCGCGTTCGCTTCTCGGTCGCGCGCGCCGAACGCTTCGAAGTACGCGATGCGGCCGCGCCGTGCGACGAGCGTGACGGAGCCGGCGACTTGACCGTCGTCGACGTATTTCTCGAGCGCGGCGCTGAGCCGCTCGAGCCGCTCCGCGGACAAGCCGACGTCGCCGGGCGAGGCCGGGCGCAGCGACTGCGCCGGTGCGGCAACGGCGAGGGAAAGCAAAGCGAAACAGACTAGCGTGCGGACGAAAGCGTGCTGCAGCATGGCGTGATCCAAGGTTCCCCGGGCCCCGTCAGCATACTGGCGCCGCACGCCGCGGTGCTACAGTCCGGCGTTGCGGTTCGGGCGGAGACGGCGAATGGCAGAGACGAGCTGGGAGGATTTGGCGGCCGGCATCGGGTGCCCGTTCGATGCTCCGCGCGCCGACGTTACGCCGCACTGGGAGCTCATCCGTAAGCTCGACGTCTCGTCGTGGTACCTGCCCGTGAATCAGCAGTACCGCGGCCACGGTGTGCTCGTGTTCGATCCGCGGCACGTCACCCGCATCGACGAGCTGACGCACGACGAGTGGCAAGCGTACGCTGCCGATTTGCGCCGCGTGGCTGCGGCGATCGTCGCGGTTTGCAACCCGGATCACATGAACGTGGAGTCGCTCGGCAACGTCGTGCCGCACCTGCACTGGCACTTGATCCCGCGCTACAAGAACGACGGCCGCTGGCGCGGTCCGATCTGGGCCCAGAGCGCCGACGCTCAGCCGGAGCGGCGCCTTGCGGACGATGACCGGGCGGATTTGCTCGCGGCGTTGCGCGCGGCCCTTCTTCGATCGAAGCGGACCGGCTCGACGGCATGACCCGACAGGTCGCGGTGCCGATGAGCTAAGCTGCGCCCCTTTTCGCGACGGCTCGCCGCCATGGCTTTCTTCCCACTCGAACACAAGCCGACCCGCGCCGACTTCGGGGTGTTGCTGCGCCTCGCGGGCCCGCTGGTGCTGATTCAAGTCGGCACGATGCTGATGGGCGTCGTCGATACCGTGATGGTGGGCCGCGTGTCGCCCGCCGCGCTCGCGTCGGTCGCGCTCGGCAACATGTATTTCTTCGCGGTGTCGATCTTCGGCATGGGCGTGCTGTTTGCGCTCGACCCCATCATCGCGCAGGCGCTTGGCGCGCGCGACGAGCTCGCGGTGCGCCGCGGCCTGCAGCGTGGGCTCGTGCTGTCGCTCGGGTTGACGGTGCCGATCACGCTCGTCTTGCTGACGGCGGGCCCCGTACTCGAGCTCGTGAATCAGCCGGCCGAGGTGATTCCGGATGCCGCGGGCTACGTGTATCGCAACGCGCTGTCGGTGTGGCCGTTCTACGTGTTCGTCGTGCTGCGGCAGACGCTGCAAGCGCACCATCGTGTGCTGCCGATCGTCGTAACGATCGCGCTCGCGAACCTCGTCAACGCCGTGCTGAACTATGCCTGGATCTACGGCAACTTCGCGGCTTTCCCGCGCTCGGCGTGATCGGCTCTGCGTGGGCCACCGTGACGAGCCGGTGGTTCATGGCCGCGGTGTTGCTCGCGCTCGGCTGGCCGACGCTGCGCCCGTACGTCACGCACGTCGCGCCCAACCTGCTCGATGTGAAGCCAATCTGGCGCATGCTGAAGCTCGGGCTGCCGATCGGCACGCAGATGATGCTGGAAGGCGGCGCGTTCAATGTCATGGCGCTCCTGATGGGCTGGCTCGGCGTCGTGCAAGTCGCAGCGCACCAGATCGCGCTGAACCTCGCGTCGCTCGCCTTCATGGTGCCGCTCGGCGTGTCGTCGGCCGCCGCCGTCATCGTCGGCCACGCCGTCGGCCGCGGCGACGCGGAAGGCGTGCGCCGCGCGACCGTCGCGTCGCTCGCCGTGGGCGGCGGCTTCATGCTGAGCACGGGCGCCGTGTTCACGTTCGCGCCGCTTCCGCTCGCAAGCCTCTACACGCCCGATTCGAGAGTGCTCGATCTCGCCGTGCTGCTGCTGCCGCTCGCGGGCCTGTTCCAAGTGTTCGACGGGCTCCAGGTCGTTTCGATCGGCTTGCTGCGCGGGCTCGGCGATACGCGCATGCCGATGATCGTCAACGTCATCGGGTTCTGGTGCATCGGCATGCCCGTGAGCCTATGGCTCGGGTTCGGGCTCGACTACGGCGCCGTAGGATTGTGGTGGGGCCTCGTCGTCGGTCTCGTCATCGTCGCCGTGTTCTTGATCGTGCGCGTGCGCCAACGCGAGCGGCACGGCCTCGAGCGCATCATCATCGACGAGCACGCGAAGGCGGCTTTGCGAACCGAGGCCGTCGTCGACTGACGGCCTTTCCGGCGTCTTGGCATACGATAGCACACACGTACCCCGGGCCTTGACGCGTCGGCTCGGCACGATCGCGGGAATTCCTTACCGGCGGCGGCCACTAAGGTACGTCGGTCGCCGCCTCGAGAGGCGCAGCAGATGCGTACGCGAAGTCTCGTCATGGCCATGCTCGCGTGCATTGCGGGCCACGCCGGCGCGCAGCCGCTCTATACCGATGCCACGCAGACGCACCTGCCGCCGGGTCTCGCGGGCCCGTGCATGGACGCCGCGGCCGGGGACGCGGACGGCGATGGCGATCTCGATCTAACGCTCGCCATGGAGTTCGCGCGAAACGTGCTGCTCCTGAACGACGGCGCGGGGCGCTTCGCCGATGCGTCGGCGCAGCTTCCGCGCGCGGCGCACGACAGCGAGGACGTTGCGTTCGCCGATTTCGACGGCGACGGCGACCTCGATCTCGTGTTCGTCAGCGAGGACGATCGCAAGGACGAGCTGTACTTCAATGACGGGGCCGGCGGCTTCAGCGATGAAAGCGGGCGGCTTGCACCGGACGACGTGTCGAACGCGCTCGTCGTGCTCGATCTCGACGGCGACGGTTCGCCCGACGTCTTGACCGGCAACGTCGGCATCGACCGAGCGCTGCTGAACGACGGCTCGGGACGTTTCCGCGACGAAACCGCGACCCGATGGGCGCAGGGCGCGCAAGACTCGCGGACGCAAGACCTCGAAGCGTTCGACGCGGACGGCGACGGCGACCTCGACGTCGCGGTCGCGAACGAGGGCCAGGATCAGCTTTATCTGAATGTAACCGGAGTGCTCGTCGACGTGACGGCGACGAACCTGCCGCGCTCGAACGACGAGTCGCGCGAGATCCGCGCCGCCGATTTCGACGGCGACGGCGATCTCGACCTCGCGGTGGCGAACGTTCGCTTCGTCCGGAGCGAGCCCGAGCGGGATGCGCTACTCCTGAACGACGGCAAGGGCGTGTTCACGCGAGCGCCCGACGGTTCGCTGCCCGAAGACGGCGACCGCAGCAACTTCACGATCCAGGCGCACGATCTCGATGGCGACTCCGACGTCGACCTCATCGCGCCGAACACGCTGTTCGGCCGCCAATCCGGCGACTACCGCGTTCTGTTGAACGACGGTTCGGCGCGGTTTGCCGCCGCCGCTCCGGATATGGTGTTGCCGGAGTCGGTCGACGGCAACGGTTTCGACGTCGAGATCGCCGACTTCGACGCCGACGGTCGCGCCGATCTCTTCCTCTGCAATCGAGCGTCGCTGCGCAACGACGCCGCTGGGTCGGGCGGCACCCAACGACTACTTTTGCGCCGCGAGTAGCGTGGGCGACAGCTTCATCGGTAACGCGACCGTGGCCACCGATCTCGAGCATCAACGCACTCTCGACGCGACGCTGCGCTCCGTCGTGGCGTTGCTCGACAAGCAAAAGCTCGTGCACCAGCTCGTCGCGCGCACGGACACGCGCAAGCACGCGCTCGTGCAGTCGCTCGTCGAGCGGCAGCATGCGGCCGAGCTCGAGAAGAAGCTGAATCAGCTGCACCCGGCCGACACGGCGTTCGTTCTCGAGAGCCTGCGGCAGGATCAGCGAATGACGGCCTGGCGGCTCATCGCGCGCGAGCGGCGCGGCGCGGTGTTGCTCGAGCTGTCGGATTCCGTCCGTGCCTCGCTCGTGACTCTGCTCGAGCCGCCCGAGCTCATCGCGCTCGGCCGCCAGATGGACGCCGAGGATTTCGCGGACCTCGTCCAGGATCTGCCGCAAGAGCGCGTCGATGCCGTGCTCGCGCAGCTCGGCTCGGCAGAGCGCGCTGAAGTTCAGTCCGTGTTGTCGTTCCCGGAAGGCACGGTCGGGGCGTTGATGCACCTCGACGTCGTCACGGTGCGCGGCGATGCGACGCTCGAAGAGGCCATCGCGTTGCTGCGCCGCCGCGGCAGCTTGCCGCCGCATCTCACTTCGTTGACGGTCGTCGACCGCCACGGCGCACTGCAAGGCACGCTGCCGATCGAGCTGCTGCTCGTGCGCGACGGCGCGTTACGCGTGAGCGACGTCATGGACGCCGAGCCCAAGTACTTTCTGACGAGCGACCGTGAGGAGGACGCCGCCGAGGCTTTCGAGCGCTATGACTTGATCTCGGCGCCCGTAGTGAATTTGCACAAGCAAGTCGTCGGGCTCCTGACGGTCGACAAGGTCCTCGAGCAGGTCAAGCAAGATTCGTTCAAGCAGTCCATGAGCCAAGTCGGCTTGAGCGAGGACGAAGACCTGTTCGCGCCGATCTGGCAGAGCGGCCGGAAGCGCCTCGCGTGGCTCGGCGTGAACCTGCTCACCGCGTTCGTCGCGTCGCGCGTCGTCGGCCGCTTCGAAGGCTCGATCGCGCAGCTGACGGCCCTTGCGGCTTTGATGCCGATCGTCGCCAGCATCGGCGGCAACACGGGGAATCAGACCGTTGCGCTCGTGATCCGCGGTCTGACGCTCTCGCAGCTCAACCTCGGCAACATGCTGTTCCTGTTGCGGAAGGAGCTCGCGATCGGCGCGTTGAACGGCGCGCTCTGGGGCGTCGTGATGGCGGCCGCGACGTACTTGCTCTACGGTTCGATCGAGCTGGCCGGCGTCATGGCGGCGGCAATGGTGTTGAACATGCTGCTCGCGTCGGCCGTCGGCGTGCTGTGCCCGATGATCCTCGAGCGCCTCGGGCGCGATCCCGTGATGGGGAGCAGCATCCTGCTGACGGCGATCACCGACAGCATGGGCTTCTTCATCTTCTTGGCGCTCGCGTCCGTCCTATTGCTCTAGCGACTCGCTCGACGTTACGACGGCAGCAGCACGCCCGACCCTCCGGCCGACTTCGGCAGGTCCTTGTGCTTCGGCAGCGAGTCGACGATGCGCAGGACGGCTTCCTGATAGTGCAAATGCTCGCGCGGCTTGAACTCGAGCGTCGGCAGCACGGCCGCATAGACGTCGATGAGCTTGATCGCCGGATGCTCCGTCAGCAGATGCCCCCCGCACGACTTGCACCACTTCCGCACGCTCTTCGGCGTCTTGCTGAAGCTGCCGATGTGCTCGGCGCCGCTCGCGATCTTGACCGCGCCGGGGCGCCACAACGTGTAGGCGTTGACGGGGCCGGCCGACCACTCGCGGCACGACGCGCAATGACAATAGCCCATGCTCACGGGCTCGCCGGTGGCGACGAGCGAAACCGCGCCGCAAAAGCAGCCGCCCTTGTAAGTCTTCTCCATGGTGTTCCCGATGCTCGAGCCCGGCTTCGACCCGGGGTGGCTACTATAGCCGAGACGCGCGCAAATGCTTGGACGCGCTTCGGTTAACGGGGCGTTAGCGGTTAAGCCAACCGTTAATAGCGTGACAGCGCGGCCGCCGAGCCGCCACCATTCGGCCCCCAAAAAGCAGGGTCCCGATCCATGTCGTTTTCGCGCGGCGCGTCGGCTCGAGCTTCCTCGTTGGCTGCGGCCATCGCCGCCGCGCTGACCTCACCGGCCGCGTTCGCCCAGCAGGGCGGCGAAGCACCCGCATCGGCGGAGACGCCCGAGGAGATCGTCGTCTTCGGGCGGAGCCTCGAGCTCGTCGGGAGGGCCGAGGCGGCGACCGAGGGGAGCGTCGGCGGCGCCGACCTGCTCGTGCGGCCGATGTTACGCGTCGCGGAGCTGCTCGAGGCCGTACCCGGCATGGTCGCCGTCCAGCACTCGGGCAGCGGAAAGGCCAATCAGTATTTCCTGCGCGGCTTCAATCTCGATCACGGCACCGACTTCACGACCTATGTCGACGGCATGCCCTGGAACCTCCGCTCGCATGGCCACGGTCAGGGATACCTCGACGTCAATGGTCTGCTGCCCGAGATCGTCGAGCGTATCGACTACCGCAAGGGGCCGTACCGCGCCGACGTAGGCGACTTTGCGATGGCGGGGGCGTCGTTCATCACGACGATCGACCGCCTCGACGCTCCGTTCACTGCCGTCGAAAGTGGCGAGGGCGGTTGGCTCAGGCTGGCCGGCGGCGGCACGCGCGATTTCGCGGACGGCGCAACTTTGACGGGACTCATCGAGCGCAAGCACTACGACGGCCCGTGGCAGCTCGATGAAGGTCTCGAGCATACCGCGTTCTGGGGTAAGTACCGGCGCCCGACGGATTTCGGAGCGCTGGCCGTCACGCTCTCGGGATACGACGGCAACTGGCATCCGACCGAACAGATCCCCGAGCGGGCAATCGGCACTGCAGTCTGCGCCGACGAGTTCTGCACGCTCGACGCGACGGCGGACGGCGATACCGAGCGCTGGATTGCCGGCTTGCAGCTCGAAGGCGACGTCTGGAGCGCGTCCGCTTATGCACAGTACTACGACTGGTTCATGCAGTCGAATCCGACGTACGACTTCCAGATCAATCAATTCGATCGCCGTTGGACGACGGGCGGCCGGTACGAGCGCACCGTGTTCGAGTCGGCTCGCGCGGCCGTGAACGTGGGCGGCGAGTTTCGTTACGACGACATCGGCAATGTCGGCCTCGACGAGTTCGACGCCGGCGCGTTCGTTGCCAACATCAGCAAAAACAGCATTCAGGAGACGTCCGTCGGCGCGTTCATCGAGGCCACCTTGTCGCCGACGGATCGGTTGCGATTCCTGGTCGGCGCCCGTGCCGACGTTTACGACTTCGACGCCGAGGCGAAGACACCCGGGAGCTTCGAAGGGCACGAGAGCGATTCGCGCGCATCGCGGAAGCTCGGCGTCGCCTACACCGTTTCCGATGGCGTGGAGCTCTACGCCAACTGGGGCAAGGGTTTTCACTCGAACGATGCCCGCGGTGTCGTGAATCCCGTCGATCCCGTCGCGGGCATGGCTCCCGGCACCGGTTACGAGCTCGGTGCACGGTTCGAGCTGGGGTCGGTGCGGCTGACGAGCGCCTACTGGTGGCTGAACCTCGACAGCGAGCTCATCTTCGTCGGCGATTCGAACTCCGTGGAGCCGCGCGGCGGCTCCCGCCGCGAAGGCTATGAGCTTGCCGCGTTCTGGCAGCCGCTCGATTGGCTCGGGATCGACGCCGTGTATACGGGCAGCCGGGCGCGCTACACCGACAATCCCGACGGTCCGCGCATCGAAGGCTCGCTGGAACACGCCGGTCAGTTCGGTATCTCGGCCGTCAACGAGCGATGGGAAGCGAGCTTGAGGGTTCGGTATCTCGGCGAGTACGCGCTGGTTCCGGATAATTCCCAGCGCGCCGAGGCGCAGACGACGGTGAGTATCCGCGGCGCGTACACGTTCGGCAGGGCGACGTGGTACGCCGAGCTCTTGAACGTGCTCGACGAGGACGGCAAGGACATCGTCTATTGGTACGAGGCGTACGTGGACGGCCTCGATCCCCCGGGCTTGACGTCGGAAGACATTGACTGCTCCGTCGTGAATTGCCGGATGAGCCGTGCCGAGGAGCCGCGCACGCTGCGCGTCGGCGTGAAGTTCGCCTTCTAGCGGGCGCCTGCCTCCTCGAGCCGTGCGGCGATGTCGAGGTTGCCGGAGTTGCGCGCCAGCGAGAGTGCAGTCGAGCCCTCGAGATCGGCGAGGTTCACGTCCGCGCCGGCCTCGATCAATAAGTCGACCACTTCGCCGTGACCGGCCGCCGCCGCGATCATCAGCGCCGTTCGGCCGTACAGTCGCTCGCGAGCGTTGACGTCCGCGTGGTTCGTTTCGATCGCGGGATTCGTGGGCACCGCGTAGCCGGCGGCCTCGGCGATCCGAGCCGCGGCGCGTGCCTCGCCGAGCTCGACCTGCGAGAGGCCTTCGACGCCGCCCGTCAGTAGTGCGCGCACGACCTCTGGGTTGCCGGTCTTGGCGGCCGTCATCAAGACGGTTTCGCCGACCGCGGGCAGGGCGACGTTCGCGTCGGCTCCCGCGAGCAGCAACATCCGCGTCGCGGCTTCGTCGCCGGCGCGGGCCGCGAGATAGAGAGCCGTGACGCCGTAGAGGTTCGCTCGTCGGACGTCGGCGCCGGCGTCGATCAAGAGCCGCGCGATCTCGCGCTCTTCTCCGTGTACTGCGCGCATCAGGGGTGTCGTGCCGTCGGGCTCGGCCTCGTTCGGGTCGTGGCCGAGGGCCAGGAAGTTCTCGACGGCCGTGCGATTGCCGAAGAGGACGGCTTCGTCGAGGGAGGCCGGCTGGTAGGGGCCGAAAGCGGCGGCGGAGGGCGCCGGCTCGCCACGGCAGCCGGCGAGCGCCGCCAACGCCAGGAAAACCCAATGCCTATACAACGACGACCGCTGCAACCGCATCCCGCTCTCTATCCTCGAGTGCCGGGGGGCACCTCATGGCGATGCGCCCCATCATAGCCGCTAAAAGGGAGCGCGACCCGCCGATTTGGACCTCAAGGGCCGCGATAGCGGACGGACTTCTCGCTTTCGTTGCGGATGAGCTCGATCGGCTCGGCATCGGGAAGGGGGTGCTGATTCACGCGAGCAGTGAACGGCCGCGCGTAAGCCCCTGGATCGTCTACGGTTACCTCGAGCTGCCGCATGGCGCAACTGGATCTCCGGAAGCGCTCGATGATCTTGCCGCCGCCCGTCGTCGGGCTGCCAAGACGTCGAGCCCTACGTCATCACGGAAACCGGCGGCCTCGACGGCGAGGCTCGTCGCCTTCCCCGGAGGCGGATGCAGCTGGCGCTGCATCAAGCCCAGCGACAGACGTGCACTTATCGTTGCGCCGGCTCGTTCTCGATCGACGAGCCCGCGAACAGGCGCTTGCCGTCCGCCAGCGTCACGGTGCTCGCGTTGCCGACGAGCGGATTGTTCTTCGCACGGTGCCCCGTCACGGTGACGACATCGCCGACCTTCATCGAGTTGCGGTTCCAGCCGCGGCGCATGAGGCCGTTCGGGCTCGCGAGCTCGAAGTCCCAGTTCACCGTCTTGCCGGACTCGTCCTTCGCATCGATGTAGAAGCGCGCGTGCGGATTCATCCATTCGACCTTCGTGACGGTGCCCGTCACGGTGATCGGCAGGTTGCGGTCGAACTCCGCGGCGAACGAATGGTGCGCGAAGGCCGTACCCATCGAAAGTAATGCGCCCGCAGCGGCGACGGCCAAAATAGCAACGCGTTTCATGGGGTACTGCTCCTTGGGGATTAGGGGTCGTAGTGCTGCGAGGACTTCTCGTTCTCGTTGCAGATGAATTCGATGAGCTCCTGGTCGAGCAGAATCTGATGGCTCACCCGGACCGTGAACGGCCTCGTGTAGGCCGTCGGGTCGTCGACCGTCACGTCGATCTCGATGTGGCCGAAGTCCGGCCGCCGCCAACGCTCGATGAGCTTGCCTTGCGTCGTGAACGGGCTGCCGTAGACGTCGAGCCAACCGTCGTTCACGAAGCCGACGGATTCGACGACGAGCGTGTCGCCCTCCCACCGGCCGACCGAATAGCCGTACCACCACGGCTGCAAGTTTTCGTCGACTTTCGGAAGCTCGCGGCCGTCCAGGAAGATCTGCCGGAGGCCTTGATTGCCCTCGTACATGATGACGATGAGCTCGGGCGTCTGCACGATCTTGCGCGGCTGCGGATGACCGTGGAGCTGCATGAAGCCCATCGGCAGGCAGTTCGCGTCGGGATTGTCCTTCTGATTGTCCGCCATGCGTTGCGCACGAAGCTCGCGCGCCCAGTCTTGGAACGGCGGACCGCCCTCGATGTTCGCACCGATGTCGAAAAACGTGGCGCGCGGCGGAGCGTTCGCATCCTCGGGCGGAGCGTTGACGCGCAGGCCGAGCTGATTGTCCTCGCCGGTCTCGGCGCCTTCCTGCAGCGAGCGCGAAGGGCTCGCTTCGCCCGGCGGCGGCGGCGGCGCAATCGAGCTCAAGTAGATCTCCCAAACGCCGGTCAGATCCGGCTTGCCGTCCGCCGTGCGCGGCGCGGGCGCCGACATGTTCGGCGTGCCGTCGGCATTGCGCGGCACGTTCGGCGTCGGGTACGGCGGCCACTGCGCGCTTGCGGGTGCGGCCGCTGTCGCGAGCCCGGCGAGTAGCAGAGGCGTCGTAACACGAATTCTCATTTGGGTTCGCCGTGAGTGGTCTCGGGGCCGAGAAAAATACCGTATTAGGCACCCGCCCGAAAGCCAACCCGACTTACCTTAAGAATCGTAGCCATGGGCGCATGAGTGGAGAAAGTGCTACGCTCGCGGTTCCGCAGGCCGCCCGAAGACGGCTGGACGTGGGTTCAGGGGGAACGACATCGTGCAGAGTGATCCGCGTGACGTGATACTGAAGTCGCCGATGACGACGATGCAGATCGTCATCATCGCGATCACCGTCTTCTTGAACGCCCTCGACGGGTTCGACGTGCTGTCGATCAGCTTTGCGTCCCCCGGCATCCGCGCCGAGTGGAGTCTCGGTCCGCAAGCGCTCGGCTTCGTGCTCTCCGCCGAGCTCATCGGCATGGCGCTCGGGTCGATATTCCTGGGCGGCGTCGCGGACAAGATCGGCCGCCGGCCCACGGTGCTCGGCTGCCTCGTCGTCATGGCGATCGGCATGTACATGGCGACGTCCTCGAGCTTCGTCGTCGGTGGCCTCGTCGAGCCGATCTTTTCGCTCTTCGTGGCGGGCGAGGTCGATCGGCGGCTCGCGGATCTCGCCACCTGGCGCATCGTCACGGGACTCGGTATCGGCGGCATGCTCGCCGCGATCAACGCGGTGGCCGCCGAGTTCTCGAATGGCAAGCGGCGCGACATCAGCGTCGCGATCATGTCGATCGGTTACCCCGTCGGCGCGGCGTTCGGCGGATTCATCACGTCGGTGGGCCTCGAGCTCGCGAACTGGCGCACCGTGTTCCTGTTCGGCGCCGGCGTGACGACGGCCATGATTCCGATCGTGTTCTTCTTCATGCCCGAGTCGGTGCACTGGCTCACGCGCAAGCAGCCGAACAACGCGCTCGACAGAATCAATCACACGCTCAGGAAGATCGGTCACGCGCCGATTGCGGCACTCCCGGCGGTCACGGCGGCCGTGCGCAAGCGGTCCGTCGAGGACATCTTTCGCGGCTCGTTGTTGCCGATCACGATCATCGTCACGATCGCCTATTTCTTCCACATCACGACGTTCTACTTCATCGTCAAGTACGTGCCGACGCTCGTCGTGGACATGGGCTTTGCGCCGAGCTCGGCGGGGCAGGTGCTGAGCTGGCTCAACGTCGGTGGAGCAACGGGCGGCACGGTCGTCGGCCTGCTCGCGATGCGCTACAACGTCAAAGCCATCACGATCGGCGTCATGCTCGTGTCGACGGTCATGGTCACGCTGTTCGGCCGCGCGCCGGCCGATCTCGTGACGCTGATCCTCATCTGCATGGCGAGCGGTTTCTTCACGAACGGCGCCATCACGGGTATGTACGCGCTGTTCGCGAAGGCGTTCCCGACGCACGTGCGCGCGTTCGGCACGGGCTTCGCCGTCGGCGTCGGCCGCGGCGGGTCCGTGCTCGCGCCGAACCTCGCCGGGGCGCTGTTCGCCGCGGAGTTGGGGAGACCCGAGGTCTCGATGATCATGGCGGCCGGCTCGCTCGTCGCGGCCGGCGTGCTCACGATGCTCGTCATAAAACCGGAAGTGCCCGAGGCCGAATCGGCGGAGAAGAGCGCCGGCGCTACGGATTTCAAGGGCGCAGTCGCCCACGGCCGCTGATTTCTTCGGACGAGGTTCTATGATCGAAGCTATTGAAAATAGCGCGTACGCCGTATGGGTACGCGAATCGCCGTCGATTTTTGCGTACACGTCGATTCTGTCGCTGCACGCGATCGGGCTCGCGATCATCGTCGGCATCAACTACGTGATCGCGCTGCGCCTGCTCGGCTTCGTGCCCGAGATTCAGTTGAAGCCGTTGCGCAAGCTGTTCCCCTGGATGTACGTGGGCTTCACGATCAACCTGTTGTCGGGCGGCTCGCTCCTTGCCGCGAATCTCACCAACGATCTCAACAACTGGCTGTTCCTCGTGAAGCTCCTGTTCATCGCTCTCGCGATGATCAACCTGGAGCTCACGCGCATTTACGTGTTCGATCGGCCGGGCACCGTTGGCGCCAACGGGCTGCCGAAACATTCGCGCACGTTCGCCCTCGGCGCGTTCGTTCTGTGGGGCTTCGCGATGGTCGCAGGCCGCTTCACGGCCTACCCGAATTTCGTCGAAGCTTGGCTTGGATTCTGAGTGGTGACGAGCAATGGAAGCGTTTTCTGATTTCCTGATCAGCACCGGCATCGGCGATTACGTCGCCGCTCACGACTGGGTGTGGCCGTTCTGCGAGACGCTGCACTTCTTCGGCATGTCCGTGCTGCTCGGCACCGTCGGCGTCGTCGACCTGCGCATCCTCGGCGTCGGCAAGGGCATTCCGATCGCCGTGCTCGAGAAATTCATTCCGCTCGGCGTGATCGCGTTCATCGTCAACGCCGTCACGGGATTCATCTTCGTCGCGGGCAACCCCGTGGGCGGGCCGATGGAGTACCTGACGAACCTGTCGCTGCAGCTGAAGATGCTCGTCGTGCTGATCGCGGGCATCAACCTCGCGGCGCTGTACTTCACGGGCGTGCAGCGCAGGCTCGAGGCAGTGCCGGCCGACGGCGACGCGTCGGGTGGCGCGAAGGCCATCGCGGCCGTGTCGCTGACGGCCTGGATCTTCGTGATCATTTTCGGCCGCTTCATCATGTACAACGACACGCTGTTGTACGCCCTCGGGCTCTGACGGTTCTCGGGCGTTAGCTGGCACGTTTACATCGTCCGCTGCGCCGATCGCACGCTCTACACGGGCGTGGCGAAAAAACTCGAGGCGCGCATCGCCGCGCACAATGAAGGCGCCGGGGCCAAATACACGCGGCAGCGCTTGCCCGTGAAGCTCGTCTATGCGGAGCCGGCTCCGGATCGCGGCGCCGCGCAGCGGCGCGAGCTCGAGATCAAGCGCATGCCGCGCGCCGCGAAGCGGGCGCTGTGCGCTACTCGACCAAGGCGAAGCGCCGTCCGTCGGGGAGAATGATCGCCTTCAAGAAATAGGCGTACGGGTCGTCGTGCGAGGGAGCGCCGATCGCCTTGATCGGCTTGCCGACGCCGATGTCGGCGGGATCGAGCCCGTGCCGCACGAGCATGTTCGCGGGCGCGCCTTCGACGAAATTGACGGTGCCCCTCGTGCCGTCGGCTTTTGTGACGGCGAGCGTCAGCGCGACGTGCGGGTTGCGAAACTTCAGCGTCTCGACGACGCCGTCGAACGCGATGCTCTGATCCATGTCGTAGATCGCGAACGAGTGATGCGCCGCTGCCGGCGCGGCCGGCGCCGCGAGGGCGGCGGCGAGCAGGGGCTTCAGTGCCTTCGTCAAGGCGGGTCCGGCAGCGCGTCCATGTCGGGCAGCGTCAAGCCGCGCTCGGCCAGGTATTCGTCCCACAGGGCATCCGTGCAGGTGTACTCGAGCAGCTGCAAGTCGGGGCGATGCCGCAGCGTCGCGGTGATCTTGATCGGCGTCGTGTAAACCTTGGGATCGGTGAGCACGACCTCGTTGACGATGAACTTCGTCTTCTGGCCGTCGACGTCGCGCTCCTCGAGCCGCATGCGCTCGACGACGTGCGCGTCGGACGACGTCGCCATCCGCGTCATGTAGGGATACTGCTTCAAGTTCGTCGTTTCGACGACGAGCGTGTCGCCTTCCCAATGCGCGACGGAGTGGCCCATCGCGGACGACAGCACGGGCTTCGGCGGGTTCGCGTCCGCCATGTAGATCTTCCGGTACATGCCGTAGCCTTCCCAGTAGATCGTGAGGTCTTGCGGCCGTTGCTGGATCTCGACCGTGAACGGCGCGCCCCACACGGCTCGCGGCATGCCGGGCCAGATGCAATACCGCCCCGGGTCGTCGTCGAGCGTGAAGGCTTTTTCGTACTCGTCGGCCGCCGCCTGCGCCCCCGGCGTGTATTGCGGCTGCTGCGGCTCTTGCTGGCGCCCGGCGGGGAACCAGAGCCCGCTGAAGTCGGGACGCTGCGGCGCAGCGGCGTCCGCCGCGGCGGGCGGTTGGGCGCCGCTTGCGGCGGGAGGTTGTTCGGGGCTGCAGCCGCAAAGTGCGGCCAAGGCGGCGGCCAGTGCGGCCGTCGATGCGCGCGTCGTCATTCGAATGAATCCCCTCTAAAAACAACCGCTCCTGCGCTTGCGGTGTCGCGGGCGTCGTGCCCGTGCCGTGAACGCTACCGATCATAGCAGTGAGCCTCGTGCGCGCAGAAGGCGGCCGGGCGTGGCGCCGTGGGCGTGCCGCTGAATTTTTCGGAAGGGCGCGAGTCGATACGCGGCGCTACGGCGACAGCGCGATGATCTCGGCATAGCTGAGCCCGGCGATGCGATCCCTGATCAGCTCCGGAACGATGGGGCTCGAGCGCAAGTTCACGGGGAGGTTCGTCGCGCCGCCATAACGGACGAACGCGAGCCGCGCGACGGCGTCGTTCAAAGCGGCGAGCTCGGCGAGGGACAGGCTCGCGCGCATCCGCGCCCAGCTCTCGCGAAAGGCTTCGAGCGAGCGATTGTCGATTCTGATTTCGCTCGGCGGCTGCGGCGGCGGTGCCGGCGGCCTGACGACGGGCGGCGGCGCCTCGGGTTGCGGCGGCTCAACGGTCGCTGCGACGGGGGCGGGCGGAAGCGACGGCGGCGAGCTCAAGCTCGAGCACGCAGAGAGCAGCATCGCAAGCGCCGGGTTCAGCGTCGACTTTCGCATGGCTCGACCCCGTGTGCCGTCACCGGACGGCAGCCCGCCGAAAACTGCGATGCTGTCATACAGCAGGTTCCGAATCCGTGACGCGGACCAAAAATGGGCGTCGATGGTGCCGTTGGCGGCGCCTGCCGCGAGGACGAAATCGAGACTCAGCGCGCGTTTCGACGCGCGGCGCCTCGCCGCTCTCGATCGGTCATTGCGTCGCTGGCCCACTGAATCAGTGCTTGGCAATCGGCGTGATCGGCGCGTCCGATCTCGATCGGCGTGAGCAGCGAAGCCGCGAGCTCGCCTTTCTCGGCCGAAACGTCCGGTTTGCTCAATTGGCCCGACACGCGCAGCGGCGCGTCGGCCGACAGAAGACTGAAGTCCTTTCCGTAGGACCTGATCACGAGATCTATCGTGCGCTCGGCCAGGCTGATCGTACCCCCGCCGACGAGCTTCACCTCCCCCGTATCGACGATCAGCGACCGCGCCTCGAAGATGCCGTTACGGCCTTCGAGATCCGCAATCGCGCAGCGAATGGGCGTCATCTCGTCGCGCCTCTTGAACGTGCGAACGATTCGGTCGGCAAAGTCCATGTCGACGAGCTCCGCGAGCGCGGCCGACAACTGGCCCCCGCCCATGAGCAGCGTCGCGCTTCCGGCGGCTCCGTCGGCGATGTCGTCGAGCCCGACCGAGCTCAGCTCGAGGTTGCCTTGCAGCTCGCCGAACACGCCCTTGTCGACGCCGAGCGCGCCTGCAAGCTCGCTCGTTTCGAGCCCGCCGAAGCTCGTCGTGAGATCGAGCCGCGGCGGTTGCCCTTGGCTCGCGAGCACCACTCGAGCGCTCGCCGAGCCGGCCAGCATGTCGGCATCGACGGGATCGAGCTCCAGCCGTCCGTTCGCCAGGTGCGCATGCGTCCGTAAACGGATGATCGGCACGCCGAATAGCTCGAGGTCGTGCGCTCTTACGTCGAGCATCGCATCGAGGCGGTCGAGCCGTTCGACGACGAGTCGGAAGAGCGTGCTCGCAGGCCCGGGTTGCTCCTCGGGCGGTTCCCTGGTCGGGCTCGCGGAATGATCCGGCGGCGAAGGTGGCTGCGCCGAAGCCGAGCTTCGGCCGGCGGCGCTGGAACCGAAGGCGAAGCCCGCGAGATCGACCGTTCCGGTCAACAACGACCGCGGATCGCGCCGCTCCAGGCGCACGCTTCCGCTCGCCATGGCGTCGCCAACGGTCGCGCTGAAGTCGCTGACGTCCCACGCAAGCCCATCGTCGCGCAACCGGAGACGCACGTCGGAATTCGCCGTGCCGGTCTCGTCCGCGACGGCGAGGTTGATCTCGAGATCGAAGTGCGGCCCGGCGCCGCGGCTCGTCGTTCCTCGCACGTGCAGCACCGATGCGCCGAGCTCCAGCGTCGCATCGAGGCCGTTCCGCGCGTTCCGATGCCCTTTCAGCACGTTGCCGCTGCGCGCTCGTACGCCGAGGGGCCGGGAGCCGACGCGGCCCTGCGCTTCGAGCGTCACGGGCAAGTCGCCCCCGGTTTGCAGCAGCCGAAGCTCGTCGATCGCGACGGTGCCCTCGAGCGGCAGCGGCAATGCCGTCCGAAGGTCGCCGCCGAGCCCGGCGATGCGGAGCGTCAGGTCCGCTACGTTAGGCATCGCGCCCTCTATCGATCCCGCCGTCATCAGCACGCGGGCATCCTGCACCGTGTGCAGCGCTTCCACCTCGAGGCCCACGATGCGAAAGCCGTGCAGGGCCCAATCGAAGCGGCGCAGGCGCTCCATGAGATCTGCGATCGCGGGCCCCCAATAGAGCAGGCCTTCGTCTCCTACGGGCAGCACGACGAGCGGCGACTCGACGACGACGTTGTGCAGCGTTACGGGCTCGAACAGGAACGATAGCAAGTCGACATCGAAAGCTGCGTACTCGATATCGAGAAGCGGGCTGTCCGCGAACACCGGCTGCCGCAGACGCAGGCCGCGGACCTCGATCCGTGGAGACAGGCCGAGCGTGCGCTCGACGCGCTCGATCTCGATCTCGAGCTGTACGCCGTCGCGACGCTCGATGTAGTCGATCGCGGCGTTGCGCAGGCGCTCTCCATCGATCAAGAACGCGGCAGATGCGACGACGCCCGCGCACGCGAACGCGACGACGAGCAAGCTCAACGAAAGCTTGCGCAACACGACTGATCCTCGACCGCAAGGGCTTGGGATCATTCAAAACTCGTGCCACGCCGCGTTTGCGTGCCGCGCCTCGGCTCGAAGCGCACCGCCGCGGCAAGTGGCGGCTGCCACCGATCGAACAGGCCGCGCGCCGCGCTAGAGCTTGGCCGAGCGTCTGTGGAACTCGCGACGAAGCGTGCCGATTCGATCGTCGCTGCGCGTCGGATGCACCCGGTTCGTCAAGAGCACGTGGATCGACCGAGCGTCCGGATCGATCCATACGCTGACGCCCGTGAAGCCGAGGTGCCCGTAAGCGCGCGGCGACAGCGCGAGCCCGGTGGCGCCGCTCCCATCGGCTTTCGGGCCGTCGAAGCCCTTACGGCGCGTAGACCCGGGGACGGTCGAGGTCCGCGTGAACTCGGCGATGACCGAGGAGCTCCGATCTTCGTCGAGCAGCGGTAGTCGCCGCTCGAGCCACGCGCGCGCGATCGCGAGCACACCGCTTGCGGTGCCGAAGAGACCGGAGTGACCCGCCACGCCGCCCATGACGAGCGCGTTGTCGTCGTGGACGAGACCGCAGGCGACGCGCTGTCCCGCCTTTTCGCGAAGGTCATACCAATGCTGGCGCTCGCCTCCGTGGAGCGCTGCGTCGTAGACCTCGGTAGCCGCGACTTCGTGCGCCGGCAGGGGCGTCAAGCCCACGAAGCCGATCTCGCTCTCGAGCTGCAACGGACGCGCGATTCGGCTCACGAAGAGCTCGTCGAGCCGCGTGCCGCCGAGCGACTCGAGCCACGCGCCGAGCAGGATGAAGCCGAGATCGGAATAGATGGCCTGCGTGCGCGGTGCGGCGGCGAGCGGGACCTCGCGCACGGCCGCGATCAGCTCATCGCGCGCGCCGACGCCGAGCCGCCACGGCTCGTGGAAGAACTCGCAGTGCGCCGCGAGCCCGCTCGCATGCTCGAGCAGGTCGCGCAGCGTAGGGCGGTAGTTGCCGACGGCGAGCGAATGCGGCAACCGATCCTCGAGCGACACTTCGCCGAGGCCGACAGCTTGGGCCGCCAGCGTCGTGGTGCAGAGCACCTTCGTGAGCGAAGCGAGATCGTAGCGGCTATCGGCCGACACCGGTCGTCTGAGATCCGGAGGGATACCGTGCCGCGCCAAGACCCCGTACGCGCCCGAATGGCGTAGCGTGCCGTCGCGCCAGACGAGCGCGACGCCGCCCGGTGCGACCTCGCGCGCGATCGCATCGCGCAACAGCTCATCGAGTGTCTCGGCCACGATGCGGAGCTTGCCCAAGTGCGCGCCGGCTGGCCAGCCGTCCGGCAGCATGGTCGATTCGACGAAGCGGCTTTGGGTCACGGCGGAAAGGACAACGGCTCGCCGGGAGAGCGCCCGTACCATCCCGGCTACTACGCGGCTTTCGTGCTCGGTCCGGACGGCAACAACATCGAAGCCGTCTACCACGGAGAAGCAAAGCGCAGCGCAGCGTCGGTGCGTCTCGCGTTCTGAGCTGCCGGATGCCGTCGACGACGAGGTCCCGGCTCAGGGCGTGGGCGCGCTGCGGGAGGACCGGTTCGCCTACGCGGGGCCCTCCCCGGGGCTCGCGCGTTCGCTGCAAGTCGCGTACGTGACGCGCGGTCGGTGGGGGAAGATCCTGCCGGCGGCGATCGCCGTCGTCTTCGCCGCCGCGACGGTTGCCGCCGTCTTCGCCGCGCTCGCGCGTCTGCGCGTCGAGGAAATCGCGAGCGGCGAGCCGCTTCGATGCCTCGACGACGTGGATCGGCAAGTCGCCGAGCTTCTGGAAGTGCGAAGGGCGGCGGAATCGCTCGCCGCCGAGCTTGCTTCGGCCGAGCGCGCGCTCGGCGCTGCGGAAGCCGAACGCGGCAGCAATCGATCGTCGCCGCGGCGGCGAGGGCAGCGGATTCCGCGGCGCTGCAAGCGAAAGCGGCGCTCGAGGGGAACGAAGGGTACCGCGCGAAGCTCGCCGCCGCGCAGCGAGCGCACGCAATCGCCGATCATGCGGCGAAAAAAGCGGCCGCTGGCGAAGAGGGCCGAATCGCCAAGGCCAAGCCGCGGCCGGTTCGCCGCGAGCGAGGACGAGCATTCGAAGCGGTGCACCGAGCTGCTCGTTCAGGCGCTCGACAGGGCGGATATGCACGAGCTGCGCAAAAAGGCGGCGCGGACGCCCACGGAAGAGGACGATCGGTTGATCGCGGAGCTCGAACGCCTCGAGCAGGGCCGAGCGCGCCGTCAGCAAGAGCTCATTCGCTTGCGGCGCCTGCATCAAACGCACCCTGAGCGCGCTGGGGCTCGAGGACGTTCGCCGCCGGTTCAAGCAGAGCCGATTCGACGACGCGCACTCGGAGTTCCCGAACGGGCCCCTCCTCGATCGTTTGCTCGAACGGTTCGTGACCGCCTCGGCCGGCGCCGACGAGCTGTGGGAAGGCATTGCGCGGCTGCAGCGGCGGACCGTTGCGCGGGGCCCCGCCTTCGGCAGCGAGTCGCTCGAACGCTGGGCGACTTGTTCGACTTCGATTGACCGCTGACGAACGGTAATCGACGTTACTTCTTGAGGCGCCAGCCCGTTGTCAGCATCCACCAGGTCGTCGCGAGGCACGCGATCATGAACGCGAGCGTGAGCCCCAAGCTGATGCCGACGTGCACGTCGGCGAGCTCGTAGAAGCTCCAGCGGAAACCGCTGACGAGGTAGACGATCGGGTTGAAGAGCGTGATCGTTTGCCAGACGGGCGGCAACATGCTGATCGAATAGAAGCTGCCGCCCAAGAACGTCAGCGGCGTGATGACGAGCAGCGGCACGACTTGCAGCTTCTCGAAGCTGTCGGCCCATAGCCCGATGATGAAGCCGAATAGACTGAACGTCGCGGCCGTCAGCACGAGGAATGCGAGCATGACGAACGGATGCGCTATCTCGATCGGCACGAACAACGCCGCCGTCGCGAGGATGATGAATCCCAGGATGATCGACTTCGTTGCCGCGGCGCCGACGTAGCCCAAGATGACCTCGGCCGCGGAGACGGGCGCCGAGAGCACCTCGTAGATCGTGCCCGTGAACCGCGGGAAGTAGATGCCGAACGACGCGTTGCCGATGCTCTCCGTCAGCAGCGACAGCATGATGAGACCGGGCACGATGAACGCGCCGTAGCTCGTGCCGTCGACCTCTTGAATGCGCGAGCCGATCGCCGAGCCGAAAACGACGAAATAGAGCGACGTCGACAGAACGGGCGCGACGATGCTCTGCACGACCGTGCGAAACATCCGCGCCATCTCGAAGTGATAGATGGCGTGCACCGCGTGCCAGTTCACTGTTGTTGCCTCCGCACCAGGCTCACGAAGATTTCCTCGAGCGAGCTCTGTGTCGTCGAGAGGTCTTTGTAGCGAATGCCGGCCTCGGCGAGCGCGCCGAGCAGCGTCGTGATCCCCGTGCGCTCGGCCTGCGTGTCGTAGGTGTAGACGAGCTCCTGGCCGTCGCCCTGCAGCTCGAGCTTGAAGGGCGCGAGCGAGGGGGGGACTTCCGTGAGCCGCGCGTGGAGCTGCAGCGTCATCTGCTTCTTGCCGAGCTTGCGCATCAGCTCGGTCTTCTCCTCCACGACGACGATCTCGCCGTGATTGATGACGCCGACGCGCTCGGCCATCTCCTCGGCTTCCTCGATGTAATGCGTCGTCAGGATGATCGTGACGCCCGAGCTCTTGAGCCCGCGGACGACGTTCCACATGTCCCGCCGCAGCTCGACGTCGACGCCCGCCGTGGGCTCGTCGAGGAACAGGATCTTCGGCTCGTGGGCGAGCGCCTTGGCAATCATGACGCGGCGCTTCATGCCGCCCGACAGCGTCATGATCTTGCTGTCCTTCTTGTCCCAGAGAGACAGCGAACGGAGCACTTGCTCGCAGTACGCGGGGTTCTTCGGTTTGCCGAACAAGCCGCGGCTGAACACCGTCGTGGCCCAGACGGTTTCGAACGCGTCCGTCGCGAGCTCCTGCGGCACGAGCCCGATCAGGTCGCGCGCCGCCCGCGCGTCCTTGGCCGTGTCATGGCCGTCGACGGTGATCGTGCCGCTCGTCGGGTTGACGATGCCGCAGACGATGTTGATCAGCGTCGTCTTGCCGGCGCCGTTCGGGCCGAGCAATGCGAAGATCTCGCCGCGCCGAATGTCGAGATTCGTACGCTTCAGCGCTTCGAAGCCGGTATCGTACGTTTTCGTCAGGTCTCTGATCGAAATAACCGGCTGCATCGAGCGCTCCGCAAGGAGCGCCCATGATAAGGATCGTGCGGGCCGTTACAAGCGCTCCGCGATTCGATCGGCGCAGCGCTCAGGCCGCGCGTCGGCGCGTGCGACGTTTGCTTCGGCGCTTGCGCGTGCGCTGCTTGCCGGTGCTCCGTGTGCTCGCCGTGCGCTTGCGGCGCTTCGTCGAGCGCTTCTTGCGCGGCGGCACCTTTGCGCCTTCCCTGCGCGCTTCCGAGAGCCCGATGGCGATCGCTTGCTTGCGGCTCGTCACCTTCTTGCCGGAGCGGCCGCTGCGGAGCTTCCCGCGCTTTCGCTCGTGCATCGTCCGCGCCACCTTCTTCGATGCCTTCTTGCCGTACTTCCTTGCCATCTCCGCTCCAATCGTGACCTTGTCGAGCGGATTCGCAGCACGAACTGTGCCATCAGCGCGTCTCCGTCGTGCCTCACCTCAACCGTGGTTGCTCTGGTGCCAGGCGGCGGCGGTCGCTAGGGTGGGGTGATGCGGATAAGCGAGTCGCCGCCGAAGACGTAGAGGGCGCCGTCGGGGCCTTGGCGGACTTCGCGGATGCGGAGATCGAGGTCCTCGAGCAGGCGCTCTTCGGCGACGACGCGCTCGCCGTCGAGGACGAGGCGCACGAGGTGGCGGCCGGCCATCGCGCCGACGAAGAGGTTGCCGCGCCATTCGGGGAAGAGATCGCCGGTGTAGAACGCCATACCGGACGGCGCGATCGAGGGCACCCAGTAGTAGATGGGCTGCTCGACGCCTTCCATCGACGTCGCGCCCGTGCCGACGACCACGTTTTTGCGGCCGTCGGGTTGGCGCGCGTCGTACTGCACGCCGTACGAGACTTCGGGCCAGCCGTAGTCGCGGCCGGCGCGCACGATGTTCACCTCGTCGCCGCCCTGGGGGCCATGGTCGACGACCCAGAGCTCGCCCGTCTCGGGATGGATCGCCGCGCCTTCGGGATCCTTGAAGCCGTGCGCGAACGTCTCGCGCGACACCGTCGCCCGGCCGAGCCACGGATTGTCCGGCGGGATCGTGCCGTCGGGATTGATGCGGATGACGCGTCCCGTGAAATTGCGGCGCACGTCGGGCTCGTGCGGCGTCGTGTGCTCCGTGCCGTCGAGATCCGAATCGTAGAAGCGGAACGTATCGGCCCCCGTCACGTACATCGTGCCGTCGGGCGCGAACACGATGCGCCGCTCGACGCGTCCTTCGATGAGCACGTCGAGGTCCTCGAGACGGCGATTGTCGGCGGACAGCCGCGCGCGGCTCACGCGTTCCGCGCCGAGATCGAGCACGCGGCGCTCGGCGAGCGATTTCTCCCAGACCTCGTTGTAGTAGTGCTCGATCGGCCACTCGCGCGCGGCTTCGCCCTTCGGCGGCGCGAAGTACGTGAAGTAGACGTAGCGGTTCTGCGCAAAGTTCGGATCGAGCACGACGTCGTGGAAGCTTTGCGCTGCGACGACCTTGACGGGCGGGACGCCGGCGATAGGTTCCGAGACCACGCCCGTCGGCGACACGGTGCGCAACGTGCCGCGGCGCTCGGACACTAGGAAGTTACCGTCGGGCAGGAACGCGAGCCCCCATGGGGCCGTCAGCTTGTCGGTAATGACCTCGACCTTGTACCGAGATTCGCGCTGTGGAGGAGGAGCTTCGGTCTGTCCAGGGAACGCGGGCATGGGTTCGCGTGTCTGTGCACTAGCAAACCCGGTAACAACAACGAGAATCGTGGCGACGCCGAGCTTGTACATTGCCGTTCCCCGCTGGCACTTTGTTCCTAGACTAGCACCCGTGCACGGCAGCCGACACCGCAGCGTCGCCCTACCTGGAGAGGCCTGACGCATGTACGTGCACCTGATCGACGGGACGTTCGAGCTCTTCAGGGCGTTTTATGGCAGCCCGCCGAGCAAGGACTCGCAGGGGAACGAGGTCGGCGCGGTGCGCGGCCTCGCGCGCTCGCTGCTCGCGCTGCTCGGCGAGCGCGACGTCACGCACGTCGCCGTGGCGTTCGATCACGTCATTGAGTCGTTCCGCAACGAGCTGTATCCGGGCTACAAGACCGGCGACGGCATCGACCCGGCCTTGTACGCGCAGTTCGGTCCCGCAGAGGACGCGTGCCGCGCGCTCGGCGTCGTCACGTGGCCCATGATCGAGTTCGAATGCGACGACGCGCTCGCGACGGCGGCGCAGCGCTTCGCCGCGGAGCCGGGCGTGGATCGAGTCGTAGTGTGCTCGCCGGACAAAGACCTCGCGCAATGCGTGCGCGGCGAGCGCGTCATCTGCTTCGATCGAATGCGGCGCAAGCGGCTCGACGAGCGCGGCGTCGTCGAGAAGTTCGGCGTGCCGCCGAGGTCGATTCCGGATTGGCTCGCGCTCGTCGGCGACAGCGCCGACGGCTATCCGGGCATCCCGCGCTGGGGCGCGAAATCGGCTGCGGCCGTGCTCGGCGCCTACGAGCGGCTCGAGGCCATCCCGATCGACGCAGCGGGGTGGCGCGTGCCCGTGCGCGGCGCGCCGGCCCTCGCCGCAAGCCTCTGCGAGAACCGCGCCGACGCGCTCTTGTTCAGGCAGCTCGCGACGCTGCGCACCGACGTGCCGCTCGCCGAATCCCTCGACGATCTACGCTGGCGCGGGCCCGACGTCGCGGCGCTCACGGCGCTCGCCGAGACGTGGGGCGACGACGTTATCGTCGAGCGCGCGCAGCGTTTCGCGCGCCGCTGACGAACGGCTAGCTTGCAAGGATCTCCCGTCACCCGGCGGCGATCTGCCGAAGCATCGGAATCGTGCGAGCGTCATGCGGATGGCGTTCGACCGGGCGGAGCAGCTCGTCGTATTCTTGCGCTCGGCGCCGTCGTCTCGGCGGCCGCTCAGGCGCCCGCGCCCGTGGCCGGCCGAGACTACCTGGAGATCGTCAACGGCCGCTACCTCGTCCGCGGCAACACCCGCGCGCGGACATGCTGCGAATCGCACTACCTGATACGGAAGGAGTAGGCGGCGACCGCATCGGGAGGCTAGGCACGCTGGCCGGCGCGCCGTTCAACTCGGGGTCTTCTCCACGGGGAATCCGCCGTCGCGCCAAGCCTTCATGCCGCCGTCGAGCGCGGCGGTACGCAAGAAGCCGAGGTCGCGCAGCGTCGCGGCCGCCAGCGTCGAGATCTTGCCGAACTCGCACACCGTGACGATGCGCGCGGTCGGGTCGGGCAGCACGTCGTTGACGCGCAGCTCGAGCTGGCCGCGCGGCAGATGCTTGGCGCCCGGCACGTGCGCCGCGTCGAACGCGTCTTTCTCGCGCACGTCGAGCACCACCAGCGGCGCTTCGGCGTTGCCGATGCGGCTCTCGAGCTCCGTCAGCGACATGAACGGCACCTTGGCGGCCGCCTCGGATAGGAGCTGCGCCACGGTCTTGCCGCCCGTCATGTTCGTGCGCAGCGCTTCGGTCAAGTGCGTGGGCGCCGCGAGGTTCAAGTGATTCATCATCTCCACGAAGCTCGCACGGTCGCGCTTCTGCAAGCGCGGGTTGTCGGCAATCTCGCGCGCGAGCGTCGTCGAGCCCTGATTCTTGTAGTCGTGCGCCGGAAAAACCTTCAGCGCCGGGTCGAGCTTGAGGATCCCGTTGAACAAGCTGTCGTAGAGAGCATCGGCGTCGCCTGTCGGCAAGTCCGTGCGGCCCGTGGCGCCGATCAGCAGCGTGTCGCCCGTGAAAAGCCGGTCCGCGACGTGAATGCACGTCGAGTCGCGCGTGTGCCCCGGTGTGTGAATGAACTGCAAGCGCAGATTGCCGACGGCGAGCATGTCGCCGTCGTTGACGCGCAGCGATGCGTAGGGCGCCGGGGAGAGCGTATGCATGACGACGGGGACGTCGAGCCGCTCGGCGAGCTCGCGCGTCGCCGAAAAGTGATCGGCGTGCGTGTGCGTATCGATGACGTAGCGAATGCGCAAGCCGTCGCGGGCGGCACTCGCGAGGTAACGGTCGAGCTGCCGCAGCTCGGGGTCGATCAGCGCGCCGGCGCACGCATCGGGGCAGCCGACGAGGTAGGACTGGCAGCCGCCCGTGGCGATTTGCTCGAAGATCACGATGCCCGCCCCTCGAGATCCGGCTGAGTGAAACGATGCCGCTGGAATGTACCCCTTTGAAGGACTTCTTTGAACTGGCGCCGCGAACGATCGACGTTTTCGGGACCGCTCTTTGGGATTCATAAGGTTCCGGCGCAGATCGAGCGCTGGCGCGTCGGGCGGTGAGTGTAGATATTATCCGGATCCATCGACCGCGGAGTTTTTCCATGACCGGAAGTTCGAACCTGACGTCCCGCCGCGAGCTCATGCAGGCGGGCTTGGCAACGGGCCTGCTTGCATCGTTGCCTGCGACAGCTCTGGGACAGGCCGCCGACAACGTCATCACGCGCCCGATTCCCTCGAGCGGCGAGCAAGTTCCGGTGATCGGCGTGGGCACGAATCAGTTCGGCCGAACGGAATACACCGCGGTCAAGGGCGTGCTCGAACGCATGCACGCGCTGGGAGGGCGCGTCATCGACACCGCTGCGGGTTACGGCGGCAGCGAAGCGGCCATCGGCCGGGCGCTCGCCGAGTTGAACTTGGGCGAGGAGATGTTCATTGCGACCAAGTTCAACGCCGAAGGCGGGCGCGGCATCGGCGGGCTGCCGAGCTTCGAGCAGTCGCTCGAGCGCTTGCAGGTGGACCGCGTCGACCTGATGTTCATTCACAGCTTGAACAGCGTCGAGCCGTTGATCTCGACGCTGCTCGGCCTGAAAGAATCAGGCCGCGCGCGCTATATCGGTATCACCACCGTGAGCCGTCAGCAGCACCCGCAGATGATGCGGTACATGCGCGAGTACCCGCTCGACTGGATCCAGATCGATTACTCGCTCGGCAACCGCGCTGCCGAAACCGATGTCTTCCCGCTCGCCATCGAGCGCAAGATCGGCGTCATGCTGGCGGTGCCGTTCCGGGCGCAGGGCGGCTCGATGTTCGCCAGGGTCGCGGGCCGCGAGCTGCCGGACTGGGCCCGCGAGATCGGCGCCGATTCCTGGGCCCAAGTGTTCCTGAAGTATGCCGTCTCGCATCCGGCCGTGACCTGTGCCATTCCGGGAACCGACGACGTGGAGCACGCGGACGACAACACGCGTGCCGGCCACGGCAGATTGCCGGATGCAGGCATGCGTGCCGAGATCGAGCGATTCTGGGATCAGCTCGCCTAGACGCGCGCCGCTAGTGCGTCCCGGCGCCTCGTGCAAAGGCGCCAGGCGCGCCTACTTGTTCTTGTGGAACGACAGGTCGTCGGCGTTGATGAGGTCCGGCGCCGTCCAGCCGTTCAAGTCGTACTCCGCCATGCACTGCTCGGCGAAGCCTTTGAACCTGTCCGCGTTGCCGTTGCCCATGGCGCCGAATAGCGCATAGCGGCGGATCTCCTCGGTGCTGCCGCCGTAGTTGATCTCGTAGAGCTCGTGCCGCGCGCCGAACTCGGTGCCGAGGCAGTCCCAGAGCAGCTTCATGAGCTTGATGCGCTGCTCGGCCGTGTAGCCGTTGCTGCCGCGCATGTAGCGGTCGATGTACGGCCGGATCGCAGGGTTGCTGAAGTCCTTGGCGTGCGAGTTCAGATAGATGAGCCCCGAGGCGGCCGTCTGCTCGATCAAATACTTGATCTTCGAGTACGCGATCGTCGCGAGCACCTGATACGCGTTGCCGGGATCCGGGTTCGGCAGCAAGTACGGGCCCTTCCACGGGCGCGGATCGCGCACCATTGCCTCCGTCAGCGCCCAGAACATGTTCCGCCACGCGATGACCTCACCGACGTTGGCCTGCACGCCGCGATAGTCCTTCGTGCCGGCGGCCTCGACGGCCTTCAAGAGCAGCCCTGCGATGAAGTCGAGCTTCACGGCGAGCCGCGTGCAGCCGTGCACGACGAAGCGCGGCAGAAAGCCCGTGCGCGGGAAAAAGTTGTTGGCCTTCTCGACGTCGCCGTAGACGAACACGTTCTCCCAGGGCACGAACACCTTGTCCATGATGAAGACGGCGTCGTTCTCGTCGAGCCGTGACGAGAGCGGTTGGTCGAACGGGCTCGACATCACGGACGCCGTCATCTCGTACGAAGTACGGCACAGGAACTTCACGCCCGGTGCGTTCGTCGGCAGCATGAAGACGAGCGCGAATTTCTTGTCCTGCAGCGGTATCAGGCCGTGGTGCGCGATGAACGTGTAGTTCGTCAGCACCGAGCCCGTCGCGACGACTTTCGCGCCGGAGATGACCAGCCCGCCGTCGGTTTCCTTCTCGACGTGCACGCAGACGTCGGCGACCTGGTCCGGCGGCTTGTCGCGATCGACGGGCGGGTGAATGATCGCGTGGTTCACGAACGGCACGCGCTCCTGGCAGAACGTGTACCAGCGCTTCGCGTTCGCTTCGAACGGCGCATAGAACTCGGCGTTCGCGCCGAGCGTGCCCAAGAACGCCGCCTTGTAGTCCGGCGAGCGGCCCATCCAGCCGTACGTGATGCGCTGCCATTCGGCGATGGCGTCGCGCCCGGCGATCGATTCTTCGACGGTCTTCGGCGCGCGGAAGAACGCGTGCGTCTTGCCGTTGCCGTCGGTGTCGGCCGGCAGCAGCAGCTTGGCGTTGCGCGCGGGATCGTGGAGCGCATCGAACAAGCGCGCCGTCATGCGCGCCGTGTTGCGAAACGCGGGGTGGGCAGTGACGTCGTCGACGCGCTCGCCGTAGATGTAGACCTCGCGGCCATCGCGCAGCGATTCGAGGTACTCCGCGCCGTTTTGCGGCCGCTCACAGCGCACCGCGCCGATGTTCTCGCCTTTCGCGGCGTCGCTCTTGCTTCCCGTCGTTGCCATGAATCGCTCCTCTGACTGCCGGAGTTCGGGCGGTCCGCGAGCCTTCCCGCGGCCATCGTCCCGGTGTGCGAGTGTCCGCGAACCGGGGCCGGGTGAGAAGGGGGCGTGCGGTGGGCGATGGAGAAGGAAGGCGGGCCGCGCCGTCAGCTACGCCTGGCACGCACGTTGCATCGCTGCGGCGCCGGCCCGACTCGAGCGTGAGTGCGCCCGTCGCGGCCCAGGAGGTTCGAATGCTCCACAAAGCCATCGAGGACCTGCGCGGAGACGCCATCGTCGCTCGCGACGGCGCCATCGGCTTCGTCGACGACGTCTATTTCGACGACGAGCGCTGGACGGTGCGGTATCTCGTCGTCGACACCGGAACTTGGCTTCCGGGTCGCAAGGTGCTGATCTCGCCGGCTTGCGTCATGCCGATCGAGGGGAGCACGGCGGCGCTTCGCGTCGCGCTGACGCGCGAGCAGATCGAGCAGTCGCCGGGCGTGGACCAAGACCCGCCGATCTCGCGCTCGCTCGAAGCCGCGCACGCACGCTATTTCGGCTACCCGTACTACTGGAGCGGGCCGTACCTCTGGGGCACCGCGGGGATGCCGCTCGCGACGGAGTGGAACGAGCCGGCGGCCGTGCGGGCGGCGCGCGCACGCGAGGTCGAACACGCGGGACGCGGCGCCGACGGCGAGCGGCGCGCCGCCGAATCGCACCTCCGCAGCGTTCGCGAAGTCGTCGGCTACAACCTCCACGCCACCGACGGCGACGTGGGCCGCGTCGAGGACTTCATCGTCGACGACGAGACGTGGGCCATCGCGGATCTGCTCGTCGACACGCGTCGCCGGCCACCGGGGAAGAAGGTGCTCGTTGCGCCGGGCGCCGTCGCGGCCGTCGATTGGGCGAACCGCGAGGTCAGGATCCGTCTGATTCGCGACGAGGTCGAACGAACGCCCGCTTGCCACTGACGGCGACCGCATAGCACGCTCGACGGCGTGCACGACCGAGCTTCATTCGCCGGCACGGTCGTTGCGCAAGCGCACGCGCGCCGCGGTTCCGCGGACTCGGGCCGCCCGCTTTTCGAGGCTCGCAACGCTCAACGCGCCGCTGCGACTACGGGGTTCGTCAGCGTGCCGACGCCGTCGTACGTGCACGCCATGCGGTCGCCGGCCTTGAGCAAGATCGGCGGATTGCGCGCCGAGCCGACGCCGGGCGGCGTGCCCGTCGCGATGACGTCGCCGGGTCGAAGCGTGAGGATATTGCTCGCGTAGACGACCTGCTCGGCGACCGTGTGGATCATCTGCGCGGTCGTGCCTTCTTGTAGCTTCTCGCCGTTCAAGACGAATGTCATGCCCGTATTGCCGATGTCGGGGATGAACTCCTTCGGCGTGATGAACGGCCCGAGCGGCGCGAACGTGTCGTGATTCTTCGTCACGAGCCAGTCCGAGCCGAAGCGCGTGTCGCCGCGGCCGCCGCGGTCCGACATGTCGTTCTCGAGCGTGTAACCGAACACGTAGTCCATCGCGCGCGCCTCGGGCACGCGCGAGGCCGGGCGGCCGATCACGACGCCGAGCTCGCACTCCCACTCGATCTGCGTGCGGCCGACGGGAATGCGAACGGGCTCGCCTTCCGCGACGATCGCGGCCGGCAATTTCGGGAACATGAACGGATTCCAGCGAGTGTCTCCTTGCTTGCGCTCCCAGATCCCGGGCGCGCTCGTCGTGCCTGCCGGCGCCTCGCCGGCCGTCGCCGTGCGGGTATCGCCTTGGCGCCGTGCCATCTCGAGGTCGTGCTCGCGGTAGTTCACGGCCACGTTCAGCATCGTCGTCGGATACATGATCGGCGGCAGGATCTTCACGGCGCTCACGTCGTAGACGTACGCGGGGCGCGTGTCGCCGACGGCACGCACGATGTCGACGATCCGCGCGCGTAGGCCCGAGTCGTAACGCGCGATCAAGTCCTTCATGTCGGCCGGGGGTGCAACGGTCGATGCGGGATTCGTAATGGCCGAGTGCGCTGCGGCGAAGTCGATGACGATCGACTCGCGCAGCACGATGCCGACGAAGGTGCGGCTCTCCCGCTCGAACGTGCCGAGCTTGAACGGCGTCGGAGCCGGTTGGGCCGCGGCGACCGCAGATCCGAGGGCTGTGGCGAGCCCCGCTATCAGGGCGAATCTCATGAGCTTCCCCCGTGCGCCGGTTAAACCGGCAAGGTGTTGAATGTGAAAGTCATTGGTGTCGAAGGTTTAGCGAACCACGACAGCTCCGCGTGATGCGCAGTGGCGGGTAACCGCCGAAGCGTTGGCGGGGAGAGGCGTAGGTCCGGTATTGAGCCGCGAAATACATGTTCCACTCTCGGGTGCCGAGACGCTGGGGGATTAGCGAAGGCAACACCCAGCGGTGCGATATCGCGAGTACCGCTGGAACTCGGCGCGTCAGAGACCCGGCGCATGCGCCCGAGCACCTTGTGCGGTTGTGGTGGCGCGGTGTTCGGCGTCGCAGTCAGCAGCGTCGAACGGTTCGCAAGCTGCGCCGGCGATTCAAGACGTGGGCAACCCGCTTCCTGCCTCATGCACACGTCCTCCATCCGTATCCCGAGCAGAGCCTGTGCGTCAGCACCTAAGGGACGAGCCCAGTGCGCTAACTGCGCTCGCTGGGATCTGTGGAGGGGGGTGCTCAGCATGGGCATTCCTACTCCGGCAACGGCTCCCTGCGTTGCGTGACTGCCGGCGTCCATACCAGCGTTGCTCGCAGCCCCGCGCCGCGAGCCGACTTATCGTAACTCGCGCGGCCTCGAGCCGCTAACGGGGCTTCGCAGCCGGGCCGCAAGTCGGCGAATCGCCGGCCGCGCGAGCCTATCTCGCTGCCGGCCCCGCGGCGGCGCGCGGCGCTCGCAGCAGGAACAGGAGCGGTATCGCGAGGAGGCCCAGGTACATCATGAACCGAAAGTCGTTCAGATACGCGATCGTGATGGCCTGGCGCGTCACCTCGGCGTCGAGCGCGATGCGGCCGACGTCGCTCGACCAGCTCCAGAGCTCCGGCAAGCCCGGCGCCCGGAACGCGTCGCGAAACGGCGTGATCGCCTCGCTCAAGGCGGCATGGCTCGACTGCGTTTGATGGCCGAGCATCGTCATCACAAGCGAGATGCCGACGCTGCTGCCGATGTTGCGGATCAGGCTGAACATCGCCGTGCCCTCGTTGCGGTAGCGCGGTGCGAGCGTCGCGAACGCGATCGTGCTGAGCGGGACGAAGATGAAGCCGAGCCCGATTCCCTGGACGACGCCGGTCCAGACGATGTCCGCGACGCCGACGTCCAAGTTCCAGAGCGTCATCTCGTACAGCGACCACGCCATCAAGCCCAATCCCGTGAGGACGAGCAGCCGCGTGTCCACTTTCCCGACGAGCCGGCCAACGACCATCATCGCGGCCATCGTGCCGATCCCGCGCGGCGCGAGGACGTAACCGGCCGTGATGACGGGAAAGCCGAGCAGGCTCTGCAAGAACGGCGGCAGCAGCGCGAGCGTGGCGAGCAGCAGCACGCCGACCGTGAACATCAGCAGGATGCCGGCGGCGAAATTGCGGTCCGCGAAGAGGCCGGGCTCGATGAACGGCTTCTCCGCCGTGAACATGTGCGAGAGGAACAGGTAGAACGCGAGCGCGGCCGTCGCCGCCTCGAGCACGATCTCCGTCGAGTCGAACCAGCCGACCGAGTTACCGCGGTCGAGCATGAGTTGCAGCGCGCCGATCGCGATGCTGAGCAGCGCGAAGCCGAAGAAATCGAAGCCGCGCGTGCGCTCGCTCTTCGCTTCGGGGACGAACGCGGCGATGCCGAGCAGCGCGAGGATGCCGACGGGCAGGTTGATGTAGAACGCCCAGCGCCAGCTATAGTACTCGGTCAGGTAGCCGCCGAGCGTCGGTCCCAGGATCGGCCCGACCATGACGCCCATGCCCCAGAGCGCCATCGCCGAGCCGTGCTTCTCGCGCGGATACGTGTCGAGCAGCACGGCTTGCGACAGCGGCACGAGGCTCGCGCCGAGCGCGCCTTGCAGCGCGCGGAACACGACGAGCTGCGTCAGCGACGTTGCCGCGCCACAGAGCATCGACGCGAGCGTGAAGCCGACTGCGGCCGCGGCGAACAGGCGCTTGCGGCCCATCCGGTCCGCGAACACGCCCGTCAGGGGCGTGAAGATCGCGGCCGCGACGATGTACGACGTGAGCACCCACGAGATCTGATCCTGTGTCGCGGACATGCTGCCCTGCATGTGCGGCAACGCGACGTTCACGATCGTCGTGTCGACAACCTGCATGACGGTCGCGAGCATGACCGAGATCGTGATCATGCCGCGGTGCGGTGCGGCGGCGGCTGGCGCGCTCACGGGCTTGCTTGACGACCGGGCGTCAGCGATCCGCCGCAAACGCGGGCTCGCTCGGGAGCAACGCGCGCACCCATCCCGGAGCGGGGCGCTCGTGGCCCGTGTCGATGTCGACGATCGCGCTCATGCCGGAGCGCAGGCGCGGATCTTCGGGGCCGATCTCGAGCGCGATGCGCACCGGAATGCGTTGCGTGACTTTCACCCAGTTACCGGTCGCGTTCTGCGCCGGGATCACCGAGAACTCGGCGCCGGTCGCCTGGCTGATGCTCTCGACTCTGCCGCGCCAATGCCGGCCGGGGTAGGTATCGATTCGAACGTCGACCGGCTGGCCCGGCTCGACGTGCGTCAGATCCGTCTCCTTGAAGTTCGCCTCGATCCACATGTTCTGGTCGGCGACGACCGTCATGACCGGCGCGCCGGGCTGCACGTACTGGCCGACGGTCGGCACTTTGCTCGCGATGCCTTCGAACGTCGCACGCACGACGGTGCGCTCGAGATCGAGCGCGGCGGCGTCGCGGGCCGCCTTCGCAGCGAGGTAGGCGGCCTGCTCGGTGACGGGGCGATCGAGCCCGCCGCCCAAGCGCGCGCGGATCTGATCGAGCGTGCGCTCGGCGACGAGGGTCTCCTGCGCCGCGACGTCGCGCTCGTGCCGCTGCTCGGCCACGTCGACGTCCGACGCGAGCTTGCGCTCGGCCAGCGACGCCAGCCGGTCGAGCTCGCGCTGCTCGTAAGCCGCGTTCGTGCGGGCGAGATCGAGCTGCGCCATCGCCTGGCGGTAAGACGCGCGCGTGCTCTCGACGAAGCCGTCGATCGCGGCAAGCTGAGCGTTCGCGCGCGCGAGCGCGACCTTGTAGCTGCGGTCGTCGATCGTGAACAGCACGTCGCCGGCTTTGACGTGCTCGTTCTCGCGCACGTCCAGCGCCGCGATCGGCCCCGCGACTTCGGCGCTGACGATCGCGACGCCGGCTTTCACGTAGGCGTTGTCCGTTTCGACCACGCGGCCCGACGTGTAGTACACGTACGCGCCGGCCGTCAGCGCGACGAGCGGGCCCAGGAGCAGTAGCGCGGCGCGTAGCCGGCGGCGCCATTTGCGCGGACGTGTCGCGGCCGCGTCCCGGTTAGGCGCGGGCTCGGAGGGGTTTGGGGGGGGGTGCTCTGCCATGACGGGACGTTCCTGCTCCGTTCGTGGACGCCGCCGCGGCCTCCGCGGCGGCGAGGTTATGCTTGACTTGCTCGAGCGTGGCGGCGAGCTGCCGCTGCGCGCGCGGCGAGATGCCGCGTGTCGCCTCGTTCAGCGTCTCGGCGGCACGCGCGTGCATCTCTTCGAGGATCGGCTGCGACTTCGGCGTCAGGAAGAGCTGCACGGCGCGCCGATCGAGCGGGTGCGCGCGCCGCTCCACCCAGCCCGCGCTTTCCATGCGGTCGACGAGGCGCGTCAGCGTGATCGGCTGGATCTCGAGGCTCTCGGCGAGCGCTGCCTGTGTCATGCCTTCGCTGCGCGACAGGTGGACGATCGCGCGCCACTGCGCCTGCGTGAGCTCGAGCGACTGCAGGCGCCGGTCGATGTTGCGGCGCAGCAGCCGCGCGATGTCGGCCACGAGAAAGCCGAGCGTGCGGTCGTTCCAGGGTGCGGGCGGCATTGCGGCGGGCAGAGAGGAATGCTAAGCATGCTTATCATAAGCGTGGTATGTAGTTCCTGACAAATGCCCATGGAGCGCGGTTGCAGTCCATGGAGAAGTGGGGATTAATAACCGAAAGGTTCGTGTTTTCCGGGGGGAAGATGAGCACCAGGATCTTGCGCCTCGCCGCCGTTCCGGCGGCCTTGCTCGCGGCCGGCGCGGCAGAGGCCCATCACGGCTTCGGCAATTTCGATCGCAGCCGCGAGGTCACGCTCGAGGGGACGATCACGAGCATCGACTTCGTGAATCCCCACGCTTACGTCTATTTCGAGACGACGAACGCCGACGGCACGAAGACGGCGAAGCGCTGCGAGATGCGCGCCGCGACGGTGCTGCGCCGCTCCGGCTGGTCCGCCGAGATGTTCAAAGCCGGCGAGCCGATCAAGATCGAGGGCGCGCCGGACCGCTTCGACACGAATTCCTGCTACGTGCACACGATTCTGTTCGCCGACGGCACGACGGCCGATCGCTACGCCCAGCTCTCGAAGCCGGCTCCGGCGGCCGCAGCCCCGGCCGCGCCGCGCGCGGCGCGGCTGCCGAGCGGCGAGCCGAACATCACGGGCGACTGGGCACCGGAGCAAGTCGTGATGACGGATCCGCGCGGGCGCAGCGGCGCGCTCGTGCCGGTGAGCCGCGTCGACGAGTTCGAGCCGGGTGAGTCGCCGGCTCCGCCGGGCGCTGCGGGCGGCAACCGCGGCGGCGGAGGGCGAGCGCGCGTGACGTTCACGCCCGCGGGTCAGGCGGCGGCCGACGCATTCCGCGGCGGCACCAGAGAAAACCCGCGCATGCGCTGCGAGACGACGAGCATCCTGTTCGACTGGACGTTCGACGGCCCCGTCAACCGCATCACGCAGAACGGCGACACCATCACGCTGCAGTACGGCCAGCTCGGCTTCACGCGCACGATCCACATGAACATGTCGGAGCACCCGGCGAACATCGAGCCGAGCCGCGCCGGCCACTCGATCGGGCGCTGGGAGAACGACGTGCTGATCGTCGACACCGTCGGCTTCGCCGAGGGCTATCTCAATCCGCCGATCAAGAACAGCGGCGAGCTCCACGTCGTCGAGCGCTTCACGCTCGATCCGAGCACGATGACGATCACGCGCGAGTACACGGCGACGGACCCCGTCTACTTCACGGACGAGTACACGGGCCGAGACACGATCGGCGTCGCGGACCTGCCGTATTCGCCGGATCCGTGCACGGAGCTCACGTTCGTCGACTTCTCGGGCGACGGCGTGGCGCCCGACGCGAACTCGGGCGGCATCGGCCCGCAAGGCGCCGCAGCGGCCCCGGCGGCCGCCGTAGCTCCTGCCGCCGCTCCCGCAGCGGGCGACGCTCCCTCAGCGAGCGTCGCGCCCGCGGAGGAAGAGGAGGCCGCGTGGTGGGAATTTTGGAAGTGGTTCGACTGACGACGAGCTCATAGAGAGCGTCGCGAGGCGGCGGAATTCGCCGGCGCAGCGCAAGAAAGAATTGCGGGAGGGGAACCGCGGTGGCCGACAGGACGTCGGCCCCGCGCTCCGAACGGCCAAAAGAACCAACAAAGTGGTGCAGTCACCACGGGGAAACGGCATGCGACGACACACTCTTCCTTTTGCGGCGATGGCTTTGGCGATTGCGGCGGCAGCGGGCGCGCAAGCGCAGACGGGCGAGCGCGAGCTCGTTCCCGTCACGGACGAGATGCTGAAGAACCCGGCGCCCGGCGACTGGCTCATGTGGCGCCGCACGTTGAACGGCTGGGGCTACAGCCCGCTCACCGAGATCGACAAGAGCAACGTCGCGAAGCTTACGCAGGTTTGGTCGTATCCGATGGGTCCCGGCATCCAGGAGTCGACGCCGCTCGTCTACGACGGCGTCATGTACGTGCCCGGCAGCGGCGACCACGTGCAGGCCTTCGACGCGAAGTCCGGCACGCTGCTGTGGGAGTACAAGCGCGAGTACCCCGAGGGCGTGCGCGGCGGCACGAACCGCAACCTCGCGATTTGGGGCACGACGCTGATCGACGCCGGCGCCGACAACTCGATGTACGCGCTCGACGCGCGCACGGGCAAGCTCGTCTGGGAAACGCAAGTGCTCGAGCCGACCCTGCCGGCGCGCGCGAGCTCGGGCCCGATCGTTGCGAACGGCAAGGTCATCACGGGCCGGCAATGCCAGCCCGGCGCGACGCACGAGTCGTGCATCATCACGGCGCACGATGCGGCCACGGGCAAAGAGCTCTGGCGCACGCGCACGATTCCGCGCAAGGGCGAGCCCGGCGACGAGACGTGGGGCGACGTGCCGATGGAGCAGCGCTGGCACGTCGGCACTTGGATGGTGCCGAGCTACGACCCCGAGCTCGATCGCATCTACATCGGCACGTCCGTGACGATCCCGGCGCCGAAGTTCATCTTGGGCGGCGCCGAGCTGACGCACCTCTACCACAACTCGACGCTCGCGCTCGATCCGGCCGACGGTCGCATCGTTTGGTACTACCAGCATCTGAACGACCACTGGGATCTCGACCATCCGTTCGAGCGCCTGCTCGTCGACACGGTCGTCGCACCGGATCCGAGCGAGGTCGCCTGGATCAACCCGCGCGTGCTATTGGAGCCAGGGCAGCGTCGCCAGGTCATGACGGGCATTCCCGGCAAGACGGGCATCGTCTACACGCTCGATCGTGCAACGGGCGAGTTCCTTTGGGCGCGCCCGACGGTCTTCCAGAACGTCGTGAAGAGCATCGACGGCTTGACGGGCGAGGTCGAGGCCGATCCGGCGCGGATTTTCAGGGAGGCGGGTCACTCGCTGATGGTTTGTCCCGGCACGAACGGCGGCAAGAACTGGCCCGCCGGCGCGTACAGCCCGCGCACGAACGCGATGTACATGCCCATGCAGAACATGTGCATGAACGCCACGATCCAGAGCGGCGAGCGCGACCCGCGGCTCGTGTACGGCTTCCAGAGCGAGTACATCGCGGCGCCGGGCGCCGAGAACATCGGCGCCGTCTGGGCGATCTCGGCCGAGAACGGCAAGACCGAGTGGAAGCACGAGCAGCGCGTCGGCGTCCTGTCGCTCGCGGCTACGGGCGGCGGCCTCGTGTTCGGCGGCGACGTGGCAGGCAACTTCCGCGCGTTCGACGACACGACGGGCGAGGTGCTGTGGGAAACGAACATCGGCGCCCCGGTCAGTGGCTACCCCGTGTCGTTTGCCGTAGACGGTAAGCAATACGTGGCGGTCACGACGGGCCAGTCGCTCGTTGCCGGCGCGGCGCGCCGCGTGACGCCGGAGCTCACGGGCGAGTCGCCGCCGTCACAGATCGTAGTGTTCGCGTTGCCGTAGCTCACACAGGCTCCGCGCCGGAGAACAGGTATGCGGTATCGGCCATTCGTTCTCTTCGGCATGGCGTGCGCGGCGGCCAATGCAACCGCGCAGGCACCGAACGCCGACGTCCTGCGGCACATCGACGCAGCCCGCGCCGCGGCGGGCGAGCACGCGGCGATGGTCGACCGGTTGTGTCCGGCCCCCGCGGCCGCGCGGCCGGCCGCGCAGGCTGGCCGCGGCGCGCCACGCACGGCGCCGCCGCGCGAGTCATGGCACGCCGAGCCCGCGAAGGTGTTCGACAACTTGTACTTCGTCGGCATGACGGAGTTCACGGCGTGGGCCGTCACGACGAGCGAAGGCATCATCGTCATCGATCCGCTCTTCGATTACTCCGTCGAGGACGAAGTCGTCGAGGGCTTGCGCAAGCTCGGGTTCGACCCCGCCGACATCGAGTACGTGCTCGTGAGCCACGGTCATCTCGATCACGTCGGCGGCGCGAAGCTGCTGCAGGATAGGTTCGGCGCGCGCGTGCTGATGGCCGCTGCGGATTGGGACATGCTCGAGCGTGACGATCCGCCGTGGAAGCCGCGCCGCGACATCGAGATCACGGATGGCATGCAGCTCACGCTCGGCGACACGACGCTGACGCTGCATCACACGCCCGGTCACACGAACGGCACCGTGTCGACGCTGATCCCGCTCCGCGACGGCGCGAGCCGCCACGTCGCAGCGCTCTGGGGCGGGACGCTGTTCAACTTCGGTCCGGACGCCTCGCGCTTTCGCGCGTACGCGGACTCCGCGGCGAAATTCCGCGAGCTTGCGACGGCGGCCGGCGCCGACGTGCTGCTCTCGAACCACAGCGACTACGACGGCACGAAACAGAAATTGCCGGCACTCGCGTTGCGCGAGCCGGGTGCGCCGCATCCGTACGTCGTCGGCAACGAGTCCGTGCGGCGTTACCTGACCGTGGCCAACGAGTGCGCGCAAGCCGCGCTCGCGAGCGTGCAATAGGCGCTCACCAAAGCCGCTCGCTCGCGAGCGCCGCCCCGTCGGCGAGCGCCTTCAGCTTCGCCCAAGCGACGTCGGGATGAATGCGGCCGCCGAGGCCGCAATCGGTGCCGGCGAGGACGTTCTCTTTGCCGACGACCTCTGCATACCGAACGAGCTGGTCGGCGACGACCTCGGGGTGCTCGAGAACGGACGTCTTGTGCGTGACGACGCCGGGAATCAGCGCGCGGCCGTCGGGGAGCTTCACGTTCCGCCATTCCTTCCACTCGTGCTCGTGCTGCGGGTTCGCGGCTTCGAACGAATACTGGCTCGCCTTGATGCGCAGCAATAGATCGATGACGCCGCGCAGCGGCAGGTCGGCGCTGTGCGGACCCTCCCAGCTGCCCCAGCAGAGGTGATACCGAACGCGCTCCTCGGGAATGCCCTCGAGCGCGTGATTGACGAGCTCGACGTGCTGCGCGGCCCAGTTGCGAAAGCTTTCGATGTCGCGGCTCACGGAGTACTGGAACTCGTAAACGTTGACGAGCAACGGGTCGTCGAGCTGCAAATTGAGCCCGGCCTCGACGATCGCGGAATACTCTTCGCGCATGGCCTCGGCCACGGCGATCGCCTCTTGCTCCTTGCTGCCGTAGTGCTCGCTGACGGCGACTTGCACGCCCGTCACGATCGCGCTCATGAACGCATCCTCGACGCGCACGTTCTCGAGCGCCGCTTTGAAGTTCGCGATGTCGCGCTGCACGAGCGCATGGCCCGTGTAGCGAATCGGTGCGACGTTCACGGCGAGCTCGATGGGCCGGTCGCGCTCGGCCATGCGCGAGATCGCGGCCGTTGCGTAGTAGCCGGCGAAATCGCGCCGATCGCGGCTCTCTCCCATGATCTCTTTCAGCGCGTCCTTGAGCGCGACCTCGCGGCGCTCGAAGCCGCTCAAGCGGTCGTAGACGTACATCGACCAAGCCCCGTAGTCGGCCGCGTTCGTCATCGGCTTGCCGAACTCGCCGTCGTTGACGACGTCGACCCCGAGCGAGGACTGCCGCGCGACGACCTCGGCGACGGCCGTGCGGAGCCGCGCGGCCGTCGCTTCGCCGCCGGGCTCGTCGCGGTTCAGCGCGATCAGGTCCTCGGGGCGGGGCAGGCTGCCGGCGTGCGTGACGAGTATTCGATCGTTGCTGCGCTTCATCCTCGACCCGCGTCGCGCGGCGCGAGCTCGACCTCGACACGGACGTCGTAGAAAGTCGGCGCGGCGCCGATATCGGTGAGCACCTGGCTCGTGAGCTCGTTGGCGTTCTTGCCGTCGCGTGCGAGCTTTTTCCACCATACGGACAGCGCCACGACGACGCGGGGCCGCGCGCGGTCCGTGACGCGCGCCTTCAGCTCGAGCGACCCGCGGTCGTTGAAGACGCGCACGCGCGCGCCGTCGTGGATGCCGCGCGCCGCGGCGTCGCGCGGGTGAATCTCGAGATGCGGCTCGCCCTCGGCGTCGCGCAAGCTCCGCACGTTGACGAACGTGGAGTTCAAGTAATTGCGCGCCGGCGGGGAGATCATCGCGAGCGGAAAGCGCTGCGCGAGCGCCGCATCCGCGACCTCGTGCGGCGGCACGTAGCCGGGCAGCGGATCCATGCCGAGCGCGGCCAGTGCGGCCGAGTAGATCTCGCACTTGCCGCTCTTCGTCGGGAAGCCGCCGTTCGCGAACGGCGCGTACGCGGCCGGGCGAGCGAGCCGCTGCCAGCCGGCTCGCTTCAGCTCGCGCCAATCGAAGCCCGGCTCCGCGAACGCGGCTGCGGCGAGATCGTCGTCGGAGTCGCGGAAGCACGGCTCGTCGAAGCCCATCTTGGCCGCGAGCCGGCGAAAGATCTCGGCGTTCGGCAGCGCTTCACCGAGCGCGTCGATCGCGGGGTTGTTCGCCAGCATGTAGAGGTGCCCGTAGGACCTGTGCACGTCCGTGTGCTCGAGCTGCGTCGTCGCCGGCAGCACATAATCGGCATAGTCGGCCGTGTCCGTTTGGAAGTGCTCGAGCACGACCGTGAACAAATCCTCGCGAGCGAAGCCCGCCGCCACGGAACGCGAGTCCGGCGCGACGGCGACGGGGTTGCTGTTGTAGACGATCAGTGCCTCGATCGGCGGGTCGGCCGTGGCGAGGTCGCGGCCGATCGTGCTCATGTTGATCGTGCGCGGCTTGCGTCCGGCGAGGAGATCCGGCCGGTACAGCGCGGCGGCGTTGACCTGAAACTCGCCGCTCGACGACAGCAGCAGGCCGCCCGCCGCGTCGCGCCAATGGCCGGCGAGCGCGGGTAGGCACGCGATGGCGCGCACGGCGTTGCCGCCGCCGCGAGCGCGCTGCATGCCGTAGTTCAGGCGGATCGCGGCCGGGCGAATCGTCGCGTAGTCGCGCGCGAGGCTTTCGACCTCCGCCGCCGTGATGCCGCAAATCTCGGCCACGCGCGCCGGAGAGAAGGGGCGGGCCCGCTCGAGCAGCGCTTCGGCGCCGAGCGTGTGGCGCTCGATGTAGTCCCCGTCGAGCAGGTGCTCGCGCTCGAGCACGTGGACCAGCCCAAGCGCCAAAGCCGCGTCGGTGCCGGGCAGCAAGGCAATGTGCTCGTGGCACTTCTCGGCCGTCAGCGAACGATACGGATCGATCGCGATGAGCTTCGCGCCGCGGCGCTTCGCTTCCTGCGCGCGCATCCAGAAGTGGAGGCTCGACGCGACGGCGTTCGTGCCCCAGAGCAGGATCAGCTTCGCGTTCTCGAACTGCTCGACGTCCGTGCCGATCCGGGAGCCGAGTGTGTAGTTGAGCGCCTGCGCGCCGGCTTCGGCGCAAATCGTGCGGTCGAGGAAGCTCGCGCCCAGCCGATTGAAGAACCGCTGCGCCATCGCCTCGCCTTGCACGAGCCCCATCGTGCCGGCGTAGCTGTACGGCACGATGCGCTGCGGATCGACGGCGGCGATTTGCTCGAGGCGCTCGGCGATCGCCGTCAGCGCCTCGTCCCAGCTCACGCGCTCGAACGCGCCGCGGCCCTTCGGACCTTTGCGTTTCAACGGGTAGAGCAGCCGCTCCGGGTGGTAGACGCGCTCGAGATACCGCGCCACCTTCGTGCAGAGCTTGCCGGCCGTCGTCGGATGCGTCGGATCGCCCTCGAGGCCAACCGCGACGCGCTTCCCGCCGCGCAGCTCCGTGGTGACGAGCATCGCGCAAGTGTCGGGGCAGTCGTGCGGGCAAGCCGCTCGAACGACGGTGCGCCCGGCGGCCGGGTTCGTGGCCATGGCGCATCTTAGCGGCGCGCGGCCGCACCCTCCAGGGCCGCTTGGCAACGGCCTCGCGCGATGCGATGCTCGCGCTCCATTCGCGTTCACTGGCGGGAGCATTTCGATGGTCCGAATTTCGAGGCTGCGCTACGTGGGGTTCGGCGTCGCGGCGGCGCTGACACTGGCCGGTACCGGCCATGCCCAGCAACAGCAGGATCTCGGCCCGCGGCCCGTGACGCTCGCGAGCACGCCGTACACGTTCGATACCGCTGAGCAGCACGGCATCAAGGTCTCCGTCGTCGTGCGCGGCCTGAATCATCCGTTCAGCTTCGCGTTCCTGCCGAATGGCGACGCGCTCGTGACGGAGCGCAGCGGCGGCTTGCGTTTGGTGCGCAATGCCGCGAGCGGCGGCGCAGCGGCGTCGCTCGAAGCGCAGCCGATCGGCGGCACGCCGGAAAAGTACGCGCAGCGCACGAGCGGACTGCACGACATCGCGCTCCATCCGAAGTTCGGCGAGAACTCGCTCGTCTATTTCTCCTATAACAAGCTCGGCGACGCCGTGCCCGATGCGAACCCGCCGCGGCGTCAGGCCGCGATCACGGTGCAGCGCGGCAAGCTCGCCGGCATGACGCTGACGAACGTCGAGGAGATCTTCGCCGGCGAATGGTCGACGGGCTCGAGCGGCTCGCGCCTCGCGTTCGGCGCCGACGGCATGCTGTACGTGTCGACGGGCGCGCCGTTCGGCATGACGACGGCGCAGGATCCCGCGAGCGTCTACGGCAAGGTTCTGCGCATTCGCGACGACGGCAAAGCGCCGGCCGACAACCCGTTCGTGAGCACGGCCGGCGCACGGCCCGAGGTGTTCACGCTCGGGCATCGCGACCAGCTCGGCCTCACCGTGCATCCGAGCGGCGCCGTGCTCGCGGCGGAGCACGGCCCGAACGGCGGCGACGAGGTGAACCTGATTCTACCGGGCCGCAACTACGGTTGGCCGACGTGGACCTACGGCCGCAACTACGACGGCACGCGCCTCTCGGCTCTGCCGATCGTCGAGGGCATCGAGCAGCCGCTCGTGCTCTTTCTGCCGTCGATTGCGCCGACGGGCATCGTCGTCTACACGGGCGACAGGATCCCCGCGTGGAGGAACAACTTGTTCGTCGGCAGCGCGCGCATCGGCGAGATTCCACGCACGGGCGGTCTCGAGCGCGTCGTGCTCAACGACAAGCTCGAAGAGATTCGCCGCGAGCGGTTGCTCGGCGAGCTGCACCAGCGCATCCGCGACGTGCGGCAAGGGCCGGACGGCCTGCTCTACGTCATCACCGACGAGGACGACGGGGCGCTGCTGCGCATCGAGCCGACGGCTATGTAACGGACTCCTCGCGCGCTTGACCACCCTCGTCGAAATCAGCCGCGGGCTGTCGCGGCGCGTCGCGACTTTGCGCTTCGCCGAACCCGTCTGCTGCGTCTATAACCCGCTCGAGCACGCGCGCGCGCCGCACGAGCTCTACCTCGAGCGCTACGGCGCCGGGCCGAAAGAGGTGCTCTTGCTCGGCATGAACCCGGGTCCGTTCGGCATGGTGCAGACGGGCGTGCCGTTCGGCGACGTCGCGATGGTGCGCGATTGGCTGCGAATCTCCGCGCCGGTTTCGAAGCCGCCGAACGAGCATCCGAAACGGCCCGTGCTCGGCTTCGAATGCCGCCGCGCCGAAGTCAGCGGCGCGAGGCTTTGGGGCTGGGCGCGCGATCGTTTCGGCGCTCCGCAGCGGTTCTTCGAGCGCTTTTTCGTCGCGAACTATTGCCCGCTCGCGTTCGTGGAGGAGAGCGGCCGCAACCTCACTCCGGACAGGCTGCCGGCGGCCGAGCAACGCGCGCTCTCGAGCGCGTGCGACGACGCGCTGCGCGCCATCGTGCAGGTGCTGCGGCCGCGCATCGTCGTCGGCATCGGCGGCTTCGCCGAGCGCCGAGCGCGAGCCGCGCTCGCCGGCGAGCAATTCGCGATCGGCACGATCCTTCACCCGAGCCCGGCGAGCCCCCTCGCGAATCGCGGTTGGGCCGAGACGGTGGAGCGCCAATTCGAGGCGCTCGGCATCGCCTTGTGACGTCGGCCGCCGCCGCCGTCCGCGAGGGCGGCCGCGTTCAGCGCGGCGCGGCGATGGCCGTTTGCGTGAGCTGCGGCCCCGCGTGCTCGACGGGCTCCCGGCCGTGCAGCGCGAGGAGCACGAAGAATCCCGCGATGTACGCGACCGTGACGTGCCGGCCCTGCGTGAGCCAGCGCGCGGCCGGCTCGAACCACATCATCGTCGTCGTCGTGTCGCCGACGGCGCTACCGGAGCCGCCCTCGTTCGACACGGCGACGGGCGGGGCGCTTGTGGCCACGGCAGGGCGCCGCTTAGCCTTGGTCGCAGGATGAAGCTCGAAGGCCTCCGCGTCGTCGATCTGTCGGTGTTCCTGCCGGGGCCCTATCTCACGCTCGCGCTTGCCGATCATGGCGCAGAGGTCATCAAGATCGAGCCGCCCGACGGCGATCCGACGCGGCGGATCGGCGTCGGCGACGGAGCGTCGACCGTCTACTTCCGCGCCCTGAACCGCGGCAAGAAGAGCGTCGTGCTCGATCTCAAGCAGCCCCACAACGCGGAGCGGCTTCTCGATCTCGCGGCGACGGCCGATGTATTCGTCGAGTCGTTTCGCCCCGGCGTCTGCGACCGGCTCGGAGTCGGGTATGCCGCGGTGTTCGAGCGCAATCCTTCGATCGTCTATTGCTCCGTGAACGCGTTCGGATCTTCGGGCCCGTATCGCGACCGGCCCGCGCACGATCTCGCGATCGAGGCGCTCGCCGGCATCCTGAGCATCACGCTCGGCGACGACGCGCGGCCCGCGTTGCCCGGCATTCCGATGGCCGACATCGCAGCGGCCCTGCAAGGCCTCGCAGGCGTGCTGATGGCGCTCGTGCAGCGGCAGAGAACCGGCCGCGGCGACCACGTGCAGGTCGCGATGCTCGACTCGCTGCTCGCGGCGACGCCGAACGTCGTGGGCCCCGTGCTCGCCGAGCGGCGGGAGCCGGACCCGAAGTTCGGGCGCACGACGGGCGGCGCCGCGTTCTACCGGCTATACGACACGCTCGACGGCCGGCAACTCGCGCTCGCCGGGCAAGAGCCGAAGTTCATCGAGCGCGTGCTGACGGCGCTTGGCCGCCCCGACTTGATCGAGCTCTGCACGCGCGGGCCCGGCGCGCACCAGCGCCCTGCCGTCGAGGCGCTGCAAGCCTTCTTCAAGACGCGCACGCTCGAAGAGTCGCTCGGCTGGCTCGCCGGTCTCGACGTCTGTTACGCGCCCGTCAACACGTTGCTCGAGGCGACGCTCGACCCGCACGTCGCGGCGCGCGGCTTGCTGCTCGAAGACGAGCACGGCCGCCGTCATCTCGCACCGCCGATCCGGTTCGAGCGCGAGCCGTCGCGACCGCGGCTGCGCGCGCCGCAGCTCGGCGAGCACACGGCCGAGATCTTCCCGGAGCTCGACGCTTCGGCGTCGTAGGGCGACTTGCGACTCTTTGGGCGCGCCGGGCATCTAAGCACTCGAGCCCGTCATGCCGAAGCCGTTGCCGCCCGTGACCACCGAGATTCTCGCTCGCGCCAAGTGCGGCGACCGCGCCGCTCATGCCGAGCTCTATTCGCTCTACGCCGGCGCGGTGTTCACGCTGGCGCGGCGCATGCTGGCGTCGAAAGCGCTCGCCGAGGACGTGCTCCAGGAAACGTTCGTCGAGGTGCTTTGCAAGATCGAGGGGTTTCGCGGCGAGGCCGAGGTCGGCACGTGGATCAAGCGCATCGCGATCAACAAGTGCCTGATGCACGTGCGCTCGAGCTGGATCTCGCGCCGCGGCGCCTTCGGTGGCGAGCCGGCCGGCGAGGCGCGCAGCGGGGCGCTCGACGATCAAATGGCGCTCGAGCGCGCGCTCGACAACGTGCCGGACGTCGCGCGCGCCGTCGTTTGGCTGCACGACGTCGAGGGGTATACGCACGCCGAGATCGGCCGAATGATGGGCCGCACGGCGAGCTTCTCGAAATCGCAGCTTGCGCGCGCGCATCAGCGTTTGCGCGCATTGCTCGAAGGCCAAGAGGAACTGAACGAGACGACTCTATGCACCCCCCAGCTCAAGATCTGCTGAAGCTACCCGAGCTGACGCCGCCGCCCGGCGTATGGGAGCGTGTGCTCGAGGCGCACGAGGCGCGGTTGGCGGCGCGGCGGCTCCGCCGCCGCAATCTCGCCGCGGCCGCCGTCGTTGCCATGGCTGTCGGCGTCGGAGTGTTCGTAGTTGCGCGCTTCGACACACCGGCGCCGCAGCCGGTCGCGAGCGCCACGCCGCAGCTCGAACCGGACGCGGCAGGCGTCGACGCGGTCTCCTACGCGCCGCTCGTCGCCGAATCGGCGCGGCTCGAGCAGTTGCTCGCGGACCTGCCGGCGCCGCGGCCGATCATGGTCGGATCGACGGCCGGAACGATCGTCGGCCTCGAGGATCGCATCGCGTTCGTCGACGCGCAGTTGTCGTACGCGGCGGCGCAAGACCTCGCGCCGAGCTACCGCGAAGCGCTATGGGGCGAGCGCGTGGAGCTCATGAACGCGCTGCTCTACGTGCGTTTCGCGCAGACACAGGCTCATTGAGATTGGAGAAGTCGATGTTGCGGCGAATGATGATGACGTGCTTCGCGGCGATCGTGGCATCCGGGAGCGCGCTACCGAGCGCGGCCCAGTCCGAGCTCTCCGAGCAAGCGCGGCGCGAGCGCGAGCAGGTGCAGGGCGAGCAGCAGGCCGTCGCGCAGCAGGCGCGGCAGCTCGAGCAGCAGGCCCGCGAGCAGCAAGCGCGTCAGCGAGAGGTGGAAGCACGTCAGCGCGAGCAGCAAGCACGGCAGCAAGAGCAGCTTGCGATCGACAGCGCCGAGCTGCGGCGCGAGCTCGCGCAAGCCCGCGAGCAGCTCGCGGCCTCCGCGAGCGAGATCGCACGTTTGTCGGCGCGATTGACGGAGCCGGTGCGGCTCGGCGCCGAAAATCTGTATCACGTCGTCGTCGGCGGCCAGGCGCGGCTCGGCCTCAACATCCAGGACACGGACTTGGGCGTGCTCGTGAGAGGAGTCACGCCGAACGGCCCCGCCGCCGACGCCGGTGTCAGGGTCGGGGACACGATCGTCGCCATCGACGGCATCGACCTTGCCCGCGGCAGCGACGGCGAGAGGCGCTCACCGTCCCAAGTGCTGCTCGCGCAGATCGACGACGTCGAGGTGGGCGACGAGGTGGATCTCCGGATCCTACGGGACGGCGATTATCGCGACGTCGTCGTCGAGGCGCGCGAGCAGCGGTCGCCGTTCGTGACGTACGTCGGCCAAGACCCTATCCACATCGTCGAGCCGGGCAGCTGGGTCACGAGCTTCGGGCGGTTCGGCGGCGGGCTGTGGAGCGACGTCGAGCTCGTCACGCTGACGCCCGCGCTCGGCGAATACTTCGGCGTCGACGAGGGCCTACTCGTGGTGCGCGCGGGCAGAGCCGCGGAGCTCGGGCTCCGGGACGGCGACGTGATCCTCGACATCGGCGGTCGGGAGCCGCAAAGCCCCGAGCACGCGATGCGGATCCTGGGCAGCTTCGCGGCCGGCGAGTCGCTTCAGACGTCGATCATGCGGCAGCGCCGCCGAGAGACGCTGACGATCGCGGTTCCCGAGGCGGAGGCGCCCGGCGACGGCTGGCTCAGGCTCATCCGCTAGCGCGGCCCCAGGCCGCGCCGAACGAGCCCGTCCGTCCGTCCGTCAGCGGAACTCGTTGATGAGCCCGTCGAGCGCCAGCTGGACGTGGAAGTCCTCCCAGTCGAACTCCGAACGGACGACGGCTTCGATGTCGGCGCGCGACTTGCCCTGGCTCACGAGCTGCTGCAGCGTCTCGGCGAACCGGATCGTGCGCTGCCGGTAAGCTTCGAGGTCGGCGCGCGTCGAGACGAGCCCGTGGCCCGGGATCACCGTGTCGAACTCGAGCTCCAGCGCCTCTGCGACGGCCTTCGGCCACTCCTTGGCGCTGCCGCCGCCGCCGTAGTCGACGAGCTGCGCGGACGTGCCGGGTCCGTTTGCGAAGATGTCGCCCGCCGCCAGCACTCGCTGCTCGGGGAACAGCACGACGACGTCGCCGTCCGTATGCGCGCGGCCCACTTTGTGGATCTCGACGGTTTTCCCGCCGAGGTGAATCGCCGCGTGCTCGGCGACCGTGATGTCGGGCTGCCCGGACTGGTTCGCGGCGACCATGCTCGCGCGCGCCTGCGTCGACGCCACGGCGATCGTGCCGAGCGCCTGGAGCTTGGCGTTACCGCCGCTGTGGTCGCCGTGATAGTGCGTGTTGATCACGTACTTGACGGGCTCGTCGGTGACCGTCTTCAGCATTGCGACGATATTGTCGTGATCGATTTCGAACTTGTCGTCGACGAGCAGCACGCCGTCATCCGTGATGAGCGCCGTCACGAGGCCCGGAACGGCGACGTTGCTGATCACGTAGATGTCGTCGCGAACCTCGATCAGCTCGAGCTCCGACGGCTGACTGCCGAACTGCGCCTGCGCGCTCGGGGCCGATGCCGCCAGCGCCGCCGCCAAGACACCGAACGTAAACGGTCTGCTCGCCATTCCGCTATCTCCGCAATCTTCGTGTGACGTGCCCGTCCATGGTCGCGGACGAGCGGCGGCCAAGTGTACTCGATCGACGCCACGGAGTGCGCGGTGCTCACCCGCCCGCAATCGGGGGCTTGCTGCGCGGCGTGACACGGGAGGAGGCCGGGAGCGAGAATCGGCCCATGACGACCGCCTACGACTTCAAGGCCACGGACATCGACGGGCGCGAGCGGGACTTGAGCGAGCTCGCGGGGCAGGCGCTCTTGATCGTCAACGTCGCCTCGAAGTGCGGCTTCACGCCGCAGTACCAAGGCCTCGAAGCGTTGTGGCGCAAGTACCACGACGCGGGTCTTGCCGTTCTTGGCTTTCCGTGCGATCAGTTCGGGCACCAGGAGCCCGGCGACGAGCAAGAGATCAAGGCGTTTTGCTCGGCGCGCTACGACGTCACGTTCCCGCTGTTCGCGAAGATCGAGGTCAACGGCCCCGGCGCCCATCCGCTCTATCGCTGGCTCAAGGGAGAGAAGGCCGGCGTGTTCGGCACCGAAGCGATCAAGTGGAACTTCACGAAGTTCCTCGTCGATCGATCCGGCAACGTCGTCAAGCGCTTTGCGCCCGCCGACGCGCCGGAGAAGATCGACGCGCACGTCGCCGCCGTGCTCGGCACGGCCGCGAGCGCCTAGTCCTAGTCCTTCGTCAGCGCCGCTCGGCGAGCGGCACGAGCTTCCGGTACTCGGGACCGTCGTAGTTCGCGCTCGGCCGGATGATCTTGCCGTCGGCGCGCTGCTCGATGACGTGCGCGGCCCAGCCCGACGTCCGCGCAATCACGAACAGCGGCGTGAACATCGCCGTAGGCACGCCCATGACGTGATAGGCGACGGCGGAGAACCAGTCGAGATTCGCGAACATGTTCTTCGCGGCCGCCATTTCCGCTTCAATGGCGTCGGCGATGCGAAACAGCGCGTCGTCCGCGGCTTCGGCGGACAAGCGCCGTGCGACGTCCTTGATCACGCGGTTGCGCGGGTCCGCGACCGTGTAAACCGGATGCCCGAAGCCGATGACGACTTCCTTGCGAGCGAGGCGCGCCCGAATGTCCGAGACGGCCTCGCCGGGCGTGCGATAGCGCTGTTGCACCTCCAACGCGACCTCGTTCGCGCCGCCGTGCTTCGGGCCGCGCAGAGCACCGATCCCGCCCGCGATGCACGAGTACATGTCCGACCCGGTGCCGGCAATCACGCGCGCCGCGAACGTCGACGCGTTGAACTCGTGCTCGGCGTAGAGGACGAGCGAAGTGTGCATCGCGCGCACCCACGACTCGGGCGGCGGCTTCAGGTGCAACAGCGACAGAAAATGCTCGGCGACGGAATCGCCGCCGGCAGTCGGGTCGATGCGTTTGCCGGAGCGGGCGTAGTGATACCAGTAGAGCAGCATGCCGCCGAGCGAGGCGATGAGCCGGTCGGCCAAATCGCGCGCGTGCGCCGGAGATCGGTCGCGCTCCGGCTCGAGGGAGCCCAGGGCCGAGACGCCGGTTCGCATCACGTCCATCGGATGCGCCGAGGCGGGCAGCGCCTCGAGCACCGTGCGAAGTCTCTCCGGTAACGCTCTAAGAGACTTGAGTTTTTCCTTGTAAGCGGCGAGCTCGACCGCCGTTGGCAACCGCTCGTGGACGAGGAGGTAAGCGATCTCCTCGAACTCGCACGCCTCGGCCACCTCGAGGATGTCGTACCCGCGGTAGTGCAGATCGTTGCCCGTGCGCCCGACGGTGCAAAGCGCCGTGTTGCCGGCCACCACGCCCGATAGGGCGACCGACTTTTTGGGGCGAGGCGCAGCCGCGTCTGTCATGCATCGGACAGTACGCTAAACGCGCCGCGAAAAACATCGGCCGGCGCCCCGCGCCGCGCATTCGCGAGTGGCGCTCAGCTCGCCAAGTTCGAACGACTACGCGTTGCCGTGCTCTTCTTGCTGCCATTAAAAAAAAGCCGCGAGCCCCTGCGGGCCGCGGCCTTTTTTCGAGCCGTGAGAGAAAAATCGGGCGTTATTCGGGCCGCTCGTCAGGCGCGCCGATTCCCGACGACCCGACGAAGAGCTTCGAGCCGTCCGCGAACGTGATGTCGCGGCCATTGGCGCGGAACGAGCCGTCCTTCGCCTGGAAGCCTTGCACCTTGATCTTCGTGCCGGCCGGCAGCGAGTTGCGGTTCCAGCCGCGGCGCAGCAACGCGTTCGGGGCGCCGCCCTCGACCATCCACTTCTGCACTTCGCCCGACGGCGTGGTCACGTCCAGGTGGATCCACGAGTGCGGGTTGATCCAGTCCATTTTCGTGACGGTGCCTTCGAGCTCGACGGGGCGATTCGCGTCGAACTCCGCCGCGAACGAATGGTGCGCCAGCGAGGGCGCTGCGGCAGCCGTCAAGAGCGAGCCAATGGCAACACTGATGAGCTTCATGCGCATTGCAGTCATCTCCGTGCTAGCGAAATACCTTCTATGAGCAAGCTACGAGCAAAACTCTACTCGGTCTTCTTCACGAGGTCTCCGTAGAGGAGCTCCTCGGAAAACTCGACGCACTTGAACTCGAGCAGCTGAACGTTCTCGTCGAGGCGGCGGTAGAGCGGCAGGCGGATCGTCCAAGGTCTCTCGAACGTTTCCGGGTCTTCGATCGTCGCTTCGTACTGGATGTGATTCTCGCCCATCGGCGTGTAGCGCTCCGTGACCTTCATCATGGCGCTATGGTGATTGCCCGCGCGGTCGAACCAGGTTTGATCGTTGTTGCCCGTGACCTCGATGACGAGCGTATCGCCCTCCCAACGGCCGTTCGACCAGCCCATCCAGCTGTCGACGGGCGGCTCCTCGTGGTTCGACATGTGCACGATGCGGTTCGCGCTCGCGAACTCGTAGACGAAAAGGATGTCGCCGTCGCCTTGCACGATGCGGAACGGGAACGGCATGTACGTTGCGCGCGGAATGCCGGGCATGTAGCACTTGGCTTCCGGATCCGTCTTCGGCCAGCCGGCCCGGTTCTCCTCGCGCTTCGCGAGGGCGGCCGGCAGATAGGGAATCGTGCCGCCCACGACGACGCTCTGGCCGGCCGGAATCGCCGCGATCGCGCCCATCTGCCAGAAGTCCGGAAGGCCCGCGGCCGAGTGGTCCTCCAGGTTCCAGTGCGCGGTGCCGATCGCCTGCCAGACGCCGTTCAGGTCGGGCCTGCCGCCGAGGCGCGGAATCTCCGGTGCTTCGGGCGCCGCCGACTCGCCCGGCGCCTGCGCGGTGGGTTGGCAGCCCGCAACGGCCGCCGCGAGCAGCGCCGCGGCGATCGGCAGACGGAGTTGATCGGTCGTGTAGAGTCGCATCGCACTTCCCCCCGAAGTCGAGCCGTCAGTGTACCGCGTGGCCCGCGTGCGAGCCCGCACGTACAATCAGGATTTGCTCTTGTGCAGCCGTTCTATGCGAATGCGCTGCCGATGTCAAAGCCGCGCCGGGCTCTTCGTCGTCGAAGGCTCGCGCGGCCGTCCACGGGAGGACGTCATGAGCCGCCATCGCGCCGGTCGCAATGCCTTCGGTGTCTTAAGTTTTGTCGTTGCGGCGAGCTTCGCGACGGCTCAAGGCGACACCGAGCCCGGCTGGCAGATGCCTCGGACGTCGTGGGGCCACCCGGACCTTTCCGGCGTCTATTCGAACGACGACGAGACCGGCACGCCGCTGGAGCGCCCCGACGAGCTCGAAGGCCTGACGCTCGCGACGATCACGCCCGAGAAGGTGGCCGAGATCGTCGCCGAGCGCGACCGGCGCTTCAAAGCGCAAGTGAACGGCGAGGCCTGGGCGCGCAGCATCTCGCCGCCGCCGCACCTGATCTTCGACACGTTCGACCGCAACAACAAGCGCGCGTGGCTCATCACGGACCCAGAGGACGGCAAGATCCCGCCGCGCACGGCGGAAGCGCAGGCGCGCCCCCGGATCGGCGGCGTCAGCACGAACCAGAACCCGCGCGGGCCGTTCTTGAGCTATCTCGACATGGGCCTCTACGACCGCTGCATCACGCGCGGCATCCCGAGCTCGATGATGCCGGCCGGCTACGGCAGCCGCTACGAGATCGTGCAGGCGCCCGACGCCGTCGCGATCCGCTACGAGATGATTCACGAGGCGCGCGTGATTCCGCTCGATCGCCGCCCGCACGTTGCGTCGAGCCTGAAGCAGTATCTCGGCGACGCGCGCGGGTGGTGGGAAGGCGACACGCTCGTCGTCGAGACGACGAACTTCCGCGCCGAAACGGCGCCGCAGCGCTCGAGCGAGAACGTCAAGATGATCGAGCGCTTCACGCGAACGTCGGCCGATACCGTCGAGTGGACCGTGACGTTCGAGGACGCGACGACGTGGGAGCGGCCATGGACGTTCTCGATGCCGCTGACGCAAGTGGATCGCACGCAGCGCATCTACGAGTACGCCTGCCACGAAGGCAACCTCGCGATGCGCAACATCTTGAGCGGCGCGCGCGCCGCGGAGGCCGCGGCTGACTGAGCGCGACACGGGCTCGCCGCCGTTGCTCGAGAGCCCGGCTGCCGAGCGCAACAAGCAGCCGATCGCCGAGGTTCTCGCGCACGTCCTGCCGCCGAAGGGCCTCGTGCTCGAGATCGCGAGCGGAACGGGGCAGCACGCGGAGCATTTCGCGCGCACGATGCCGCCGTTGACGTGGCAGCCGAGCGACGCGGACGTCGCGATGCTGGCGGCGCTCGCGCAGCGCGTGCGGCGCGCGGCGTTGCCGAACCTCGAGCCGCCGATCGAGCTCGACGTCCACGGCGCGTTGCCGGCGCTTCCGCCCGTCGCGGCCGTCGTCTGCATCAACATGATTCACATCGCGCCGTGGTCGGCATGCGAGGCGCTGCTCACGCACGCGCGCGCTCTGCTCGAGCCCGGCGCGCCGCTCGTGCTCTACGGCCCGTTCATGCGCGACGGCGTGCACACGGCGCCGAGCAACGCGGCGTTCGACGCGAGCCTACGCGCGCGCAATCCGGCCTGGGGCGTGCGTGACCTCACGGACGTCGACGGCCTCGCGCGGCTCCGCGGCTTCGATCTGCAGGTGACGATCTCGATGCCCGCGAACAACCTCGCCGTCGTCTGGCGGCGCGCGTGAAGGGCTGCGCTTCGAGCGACAGCCCGAAGTCGAGGCTGCCGCCTCCGTCGAGCCGAACCGTCGTGCGATTGGCTACGCGCAGCGTCGCGACGTCGATCTGAAAATTGCCCGTCGACGCCGACGAGCTCGCCCGGCTCGGATCGCGCTCGAGCTCCGCGAGCGTCAGCGCTCCCGGCACCTCCTGGCCGTTGTCGAGATACTGCCCGCGCTCGATCGAGAGTGCGAGCGCGAGCCGCTACTCGCCCGGTCCGAACCGCGCCCATGCGATGAGACCCCACGTGACGAGCGCGAGCAAGAGGCTCATGAAGACCGCCGCCGAGCCCAAGTCCTTCGCTTGCCCCGAGAGCCGATGCGGCTCGTGGCCGACGCGATCGACGACGTTCTCGATGCTCGTGTTCAACAGCTCGACGATCAACACGATGAAGCACGAGCCGATCAAGAGCGCGCGCTCGACGGCCGTGCGCCCGAGCCAAAGGCCCGTCGGCACGAGCACGGCGGCAAGCAAAATCTCTTGGCGGAACGCGGCTTCGTCGCGCCAGGCGGTGCGCAGGCCGGCCAACGAGAAGGACGTCGCGTTGACGATGCGGTTGAGCCCCGTCTTGCCGGGTTGGACCATGAGCGAGCCCGTGCTGAAGTGCCCCGGATGGTATCAGTATCGGCGCGACGGAATCATGGCGACGCCGGCGGCGAGCTCGAGCGCCGCTCGGTCGCGAGCGTGGGCCGATCGAACGGAAACGTTTCGTCGCGCACGCGCGGGTCGACGAGCGCCGTGGCGATGAACGCGTGTAGATCGGTCTCGTCGACGTTGCTCATATTAAAGGTGTAGAGACCGGTGCCGGGAATACCGTCGCGCTCGGGCAACGCCACGGTGTTGATGTAGAAGCGGATGGCCGCGGCCAGGCTCGTGAGCTCCCCCGTATGCATGAAGCGCGACTTCAGCGCCGCATTGCGCAGGCTCGGCACTTTCATCTCGCCGGCGTCCTCGGGGTCGCCCGTGACGTTCTCGCGGCCGCGGTCGAAGTCGGCCCGGCGCAAGCCTATATGGAAGAAGCCGTTGTTCGTGAAGAGCGGCGGCGTATGACAGGCCGAGCAATGAAACGACTCGAACGCGCGCAAGCCTCGCAGCGCGCGGCCCGTCAATGCCGCCGTATCGCCGGCCGCAAACCGGTCGTAAGGCGTTCGATCCGCGACGAGCGTGCGTTGGTACGTCGCGAGCGAGAAGGCGATGCGAAGCGGCGTGATCTCGGCGTCGCCGAATGCCGCTTCGAACAATGCGGGATACGTTTCGAGCCGCTCGATCGCGGCCGCCGTGTCGGGCGGCCAGTTCGTGGCGAGCGCGAGCGGCCGGGCGTGCCCGACGTCCGCTACGACGTCGGCCCACGTGCGCCCGGTCTTCGCCATCTCGGTCTCGTTCAAGAGCGCGGCCAGCGCTTGATTCTCGAGCGCGCCGCCGCGTGCGATCGCGGTCTTGCCCGTGAGCGGATCCTTCACCTCCGGGCCCGCGCGGCCGTCCCAGAAGAGCTCGTCGGCCCACAGAGCACCGAAGTTCGACGGCGACAGCCGCGGCGTGACTTGCACGTCGAATCCGAACAGCGCGTGCGCTTGGGGCCGGCCGCTGTCGTCGAGCGAAACGATGCCCGGCGAGCCCATCACGTCGTCGATGGTGCCTTTGTCCGCGCCCGGATGCCGTGCCGCGCGCGGGTCGGCGCCGCCAGCGCCCGGCCGGTGGCAGGTGCCGCAGGCGACGCTGCCGTCGCTCGAGAGTTGCTCGTCCCAGAACAGGATCTTGCCGAGCACGCGTTTCGGCTCGGTGATCGGGTTCTCGGCCGGCACGGGCACGGGCGGCAAACCTGCCGACAGCGGCGGGCTTGCGGCGAGCGCCAGCAGCAGCGCGACGGTACGTGCTTTCCGCATGGGCGCATTCTAGCGGCTGTTCGGCAGCGCCGGCGCCGAACGCACGCAGGTGACAGCCATGCGCGCCGGCGTTAGAGTCTCGCTCATGCAGCGGATGTCCGTCATGCAGCGATGCCGGCGGGCCACGTGGAAAACGTGGCTCGGCGCCGCGCTTGCCGTATGGCTGCTGCTCGCCGAGGCATTCGCGGTTGCGCACGAGTACGAATCGGCGGCGCACGCGAACGGGCAGGCGTGTGCAACCTGCATAGCGTCCGCGAGCTTCAGCGCCGGCAACGTCGCCGCGCCGGTGCAGCTCGAATCGGCCGTCGTGGCGGCCGTGCTCGTCGCCGCGGCGGCTATCGTTTTTTTCTCCGTCGTGCCTGCCCGCCGGTATGCACGCGGACCTCCTCGCGTTTCCTTCACGTTCTGAGCCGTCGCTGCCCGGGCGCGTCCCGAGCACTTCTCCGTTTTCAACGGATCACGCTTCGATGAAGGAAATCGCGCATGAATCTGCCATTGCGCGCGCGCCGCTTCACGGCGCCGCTTGCGCTTAGCTCGCTCGCCTCGGCGCTCGCGCCGGCCATACACGCACAAAGTCACGAGCCGCCCGAAGAGATCATCGTGACCGGCGTTCCCCGCGACCGCGCCGCCGGCGAGATCGCGCAGTCCGTCACGGTCGTCGGCGGCGACGAGCTCGACCGCGTGCGCGCGAGCACGCTCGGCGAGACGCTCACGAATCAGCTCGGCGTCAGCTCCTCGTACTTCGGCGCCGGGGCCTCGCGGCCGATCATCCGCGGTCTCGCGGGCGCGCGCGTGCAGATGCTCGAGGACGGGATCGACACGATGGACGCCGCCACGGTCAGCGACGATCACGCCGTCACCGTCGAGCCGCTCGCGGCCGACCAGATCGAGATTTTCCGCGGCCCCACGACGCTGTTGTACGGCAGCGGCGCCATCGGCGGCGTCGTCAATACCGTGACGACGCGTATCCCGACGCGCGCACCCGATGGCGGCTTCGAAGGCGCCGTCGAGGTCCGCGGCGACAGCGTCGCCGACAATCGCGCCGCAGCCGTGCGGCTCGACGGCGGCGCGGCTCGGTTCGCCTGGCACTTCGATGCCGGACGCCGCGACAGCGACGATTACGAGATCCCGGGGTTTGCGCACGCAGACGCCGGCCCGGCGAATCCGGACCCCGAGGACGTTTTCGGCATGGTCGAGAACAGCGCCGCCAAGAGCGAGGCGGGCGCGTTCGGCGCTTCGTGGCTCGGCGACGAGGGCTATCTCGGGATCGGCGTCAACGCGTTCGACACGCTCTACGGCATCCCCGGGCATCACCACGAAGAAGAGCCGCTGCCGGGCGAGCCCGCGGAAGAAGAGGAAGAGCACGTCCGGATCGATCTCGATCAGCGCAGAGTCGACCTGCGTGGCGGATGGGAGGGCCTCGACGGGGCGATCGAGGGCCTGAACGTGCGGATCGGCATCAACGACTACGAGCACGTCGAGCTCGAGGGCGACGCGGTCGGCACGAGGTTCACGAACGACGCCACGGAGCTGCGCGTCGAGCTGCTGCATCGCGCGGCCGGGAAGTGGTCGGGCGCCTTCGGCGTCCAGCTCGGCGAGCGCGAGTTCGCCGCCGTCGGCGAGGAGGCGTTCGTGCCGCCCGTCGAGGGCAAGACGATCGGCGCTTTCGTCGTCGAGGACGTCGACGTAGAGCCGTGGCAGCTCTCGCTGGGCGGCCGCGTGGAGTCCGTCGAGCACACGCCGACGAACGGCCTACCCGCTTTCGACGAACAGGCGGCGAGCTTCTCGTTCGGCGGCGTGCGGCCGTTCGGCGCCGGCTTGTCGTTCGTCGCCACCGCCGCGCTCTCCGAGCGCTTGCCCGTGGCCGAAGAGCTCTATTCGGACGGGCCGCACCTCGCGACCGGCGTCGTTCAGGTCGGCGATCCGACTCTTCGAGAGGAGCGGGCGCGGCATCTCGACGTCGGTATTCGAGGCCAGGCCGGACAGCTCACGTGGAGCGTGACGACGTTCCGGACGAAGTACGACGATTTCATCTACCTCGGCGATACGGGCGCCGTCGATCCGGAGGACGAGCTGCCGGTGTTCGCCTACACGCAGGCCGACGCCGATTTCGAAGGCATCGAGGCCGAAGTCTTCGTGCAGTTGATGGAACAGGGGCAGAGGGCGGCCGACATCAGGCTCTTCACCGACTACGTGCGCGGCGAGCTCACGACCGGCGAAGATCTGCCGCGGCTGCCGCCGCTGCGCTACGGCGCCAGGTTCGAGTATCACGACGGCCGCTGGCTCGCGGGCCTCGAGGCTACGCGCCATCGCGATCAAGACGACGTTGCGCCGTTCGAAACGCCCACCGAGGGCTACACGCTCGTCAACGCCGACGTGCGTTGGCGTTTCGACGCCGGTACCGGTACGCAGCTCGAGCTGTTCGCGAGCGCCACGAATCTCGGCGACGAGCTCGCGCGCAAGCACACGTCGTTCGCCAAGGACGTCGCGCCGCTGCCTGGGCGCAACTACGCGATCGGCGTGCGCAGCCGCTTCTAAGGCCGTTCCTCGACGAGCGCGAGCCGGCGGCGAGCTGCCGCGCGCGCTGCCCGATGTCGGTATCCCCTCCCGAGGACGCCGGCCGGCTCGCTGCGGCGGCGGCGCGTGGTCCTGTAGACTATCGCACCTCCGGGCGCTTCCGCCCGGGACCAGCCATGCTTCAAGGAAGGCACATGTCCGACATGCCCGCGCTGCGCGCCGCCGATCCCGAGATCCACCGTCTGATCGCCCTCGAGACGAAGCGGCAGGACGAGTACATCCGCCTGATTCCGTCGGAGAACTACGCGTCGGCCGCCGTCATGGAAGCGACGGGCTCGATCCTGAACAACAAGTACTCGGAAGGGTATCCGGGCAAGCGCTACTACGAAGGTCAGGACTACATCGATCAGGTCGAGACGCTCGCCATCGAGCGCGCGAAGCGGCTGTTCGGCATGCAGCACGCGAATGTGCAGCCGTACTCGGGCTCGCCGGCGAACCAAGCCGTGTATCTCGCGCTCGCGAAACCGGGCGACGCCGTCATGGGCTTGGGACTGCCGTTCGGCGGCCATCTCACGCACGGCTGGGGCGTGAATTTTTCCGGCATCGTCTATCACGCGGCGCAGTACGAGGTCGACCCAGACACGCATCGCGTCGACTTGAACCGCGTCGAGACGCTCGCGAAGGCGACGCGGCCGAAGCTGATCTTCTGCGGCGGCACGGCGTATCCGCGCACGTGGGACTACGCGGGCTTCGCGGCGATCGCGAAATCCGTCGGCGCCGTGCTCGTGGCCGACGTGGCGCACATCGCGGGCCTCATCGTCGCGGGCGCGCATCCGCATCCTTATCCGCACGCGACGATCGTCACCACGACGACGCACAAGACGTTGCGCGGCCCGCGCGGCGGCATGATCCTCTGCGATGCGGCGCACGCGAAGGAGATCGATCGCGCCGTGTTCCCGGGCTTGCAGGGCGGGCCGCACAACCATACGACGGCGGCGATCGCCGTTGCGCTGCGGGAGGCGTCGACCGAGGACTTCCGCCGCTACGGGCAGCAGGTCGTCGAGAACGCAAAAGCGCTCGCGGCCGCGCTGCAGGCGCGCGGCTTCCGCCTGATCTCGGGCGGCACGGACAATCACTTGATCTTGATCGACGTGACACCTCGCGGCATCACGGGCAAGCCTGCCGCGCGTGCGCTGCACGAGGCCGGCATCGAGTGCAACTACAACACCATTCCGTTCGACCCGCGCAAGCCGTTCGATCCTTCGGGATTACGCATCGGCACGCCGTCGATCACGTCGCGCGGCATGCTCGAGAAGGACATGGAGCCGATCGCCGCGTGGATCGATCGCGTGCTCGGCGTCGCGGACGACCAGGACAAGCTCCACAAGATCCGCGCCGAGATCGCGGAGTTCTGCAAAGCGTTCCCGGCGCCCGGTATCCGCGTCTAGGACCACACGGCATTGAGCCGGCGGCGGCGAGCGACGCGGCCGTGCGGAGCGCGCCGAGCCGCGCCCTTTCAGCGACGGACCTTCGAGCCCGAGCTTGGGCTCGCGAAGGACGGCAGCGCCTCCTCGAGCAGCGCGAGGAGCGCTGCGCAGCGCAGCACGTCGAGGCGTCCGCGCGCCGGATAGCCGCCGGCCATGTCGCGGCTGCCGGGATAGAGGCCGCTCGCGCGGAGCCGCTGCCGCAACCGCAACGGCAAGGGGCTCGCCGGCATCCGCAGCTTCGGCTCCGGGCGAGGCGGCGGATCTTCGGCGAAAAACGAGTCGCGCAGGTTTGTGAACGCCGCTCGATCGAGCACGGCGCCGAGCGCGCCGTCGAGCCGGCGGTCGTCGAGCAGATCGAGGAAGAAGCGGCGCAAGTCGGGCTTCACGCGGAGGTCGCGCGGCCATTCGGGCAAGCTCCGTGCGCTGCGTGTCGGAATCGCGGCGAACGCCGGAAAGTATCGCGCCATCATCGAGATGTACAGATTCTTGTTGGCGCGAAAGCGCGGCGGCAAGCGTGCGACGAGGTCGAGCACGTTGGCCAGCAGGAACGGCCGGCGTACTTCGACGGCGAGCTCCTTGAAGTAACCGAGCGAGAAGATGAATCGCGCCACGCGGCCGTGCAAGTACAGAAAATCTCGCCGGTCGAGCGGATGCTCGTTGTCGCACGCGGCGAGCACGCGATCGATCTCGGCCTCGTAGCCGGCCCGGTAATCGTCGAGTGAAGTCTTGACGAGGCAGCCGGCGAGCGCGGCCGTCAGCGTCGCGGGTAGGCTGGCGTCGCGCAGCTCGCGTTCGGTGCGCGGATGGCCGTGCCAGCCCCACGCCTCGTCGCCGACGAGCGTGAAGTCGGCGTCGGTACGGTAGCTTGCGGCGAGCAGCGGCGCCCCCTCCGAGAACCATCCGATGTTGTCGTTCGCGAGCTCGGAGATGCGGCACCAGTCCGCAGCATTGGCCACGAGCTGATCGGAGTCGTATTGGATGAACTTGAGCGGCAGCGCGCAGCGGGCAGCGAGCTGGGCGGCGAGCTGCGGGTCGGACAGCGGCACGTCGCGCGTGCTGCCCCACGCCACTGCCTTGCGCGGAGGGCGCCGGATCGTCTCGAGGAACGCGAGGATACCGCGAGAGTCCCAGCCGCCCGACAACAGCAGGTCGTAGCCTCTGCGGCTGTCGCGGGCGATGCGCTCGTGCGCGCTCCGAGTGGCGTCGTAGAGCGCTGCTTCGGCGGAGCGCCGCTTCTCGAGCTCCGGCGCGGCGGCGTAGACCATTTTCCAATAGCGGCGCACGTGCGTCTTGCCCGACTCGACGGCGATCGTGAGCACGGATCCCGGCTCGAGGCGCTGCACGTTCTCGAACAGAGTCGTCTTGCCGAGGCAGTACCCGCAGTTCAAGAACGACACGATGCCGAGCGTCGACAGCTTCGGCGTCACGGCGCCGCCGGCGAACAAAGCCTTCGCTTCGGGAGCGAACGCGACGCTGCCGTCGTCGCCGACGCAGTAGTGGAGCGGGAGCGTTCCGAGACGGTCGTTCGCCACGAGGACGGACTTGGCGCGGGGATCCGCGATCACGACGACGAACGAGCCGTCGAGCTGGGCGGGATCGAACGCGCTGCCGCGCAGGTGGCGCTCGAGGATGCCGCGCGCGTGCACGCGTTTCGCGGCCGCGTCCGCGGTCAGCGCGTAGCCCGTGATCAGAGCCGCCGCGCCGCTCGCCGGATCCACGTGCCAATCGGTGCTCGAGCGATCCGCATCGCGCCACACTTGCCCGAGCGCCACGGCGTCGCCGACGGCAAGCTCGCTCGCCGTATACGTGCCGAAGTGCATGAGAGCGCGCAAGCCTGCGCCCAGCCGCTCGCGCTTCCCTGCTCGGCCGACGAAGCCGACGATGCCTGGCAGACGCCTTTCCCCCCTGAAGCGAACGCAGCATTTTTCTCCGCATTCGCGCCTCTCGGCAATTCCAAATTTTGGAATGCTCGCAAGCCCGGCCCCCGCCTATACTCGAGCCCGTGCGGACGCGGTGCGTGAGGGGGCACGGTGGCTGAGCACATCGAGTACAGGCCGAACGCGCTGTTGCCCAAGCTCGGTTGGTTCGCGCGCATCGACGTGCCGCGCGGCGACGTGCGCGTCGAGCACGGGGCGGCCGTGGAGCGCAACGAGCGCTGGATGGTGGAGGGCGTTTGGGACGGTCCGTTTGCGGCAGGAGGCTTCCACGAGGGCGGGCATCTTTTCGGCAGCGGAATCCGTTTGGAGAACGGCCGCGTGCACGTGGTGCCGTCCTGCGCGCTCGTCGATCGGCTCATCTATTGCCGGGACGGCGACGATCTCCTCGTGTCGAACAGCGTGCCGGTGTTGCTCGCGATGACCGGCGCTCGCCTCGATCCTCGGCACGACTACCGCGCCGAGGGGCGCGCGATCATGGGCGGGCTGTACAAGCACGATCCGACGTTCCGCGTGCGCCATCCGCGCATCGAGCGCTTCTACCAGCTCTACTACCGTAGCCTGATCGTCGGGGACGGCAGCGTTCGCATGAATCTCGATCGAGAGCCGCGGCAGTTCGCGAGCTTTGCCGACTATCGCGCGGCTCTGTCGCAGGCCACCGGCGCAATCGTCGCGAATTGCCGCGACGCGAAGCGCCGAGCTCCGCTGGCGGAATACGGCACGCTCTCCGACGGGTACGACTCGACGACGGTCTGCTGTCTCGTCAAGGAGCACGGCGTGCGCAACTGCTTCAGCTACCGCGGCTCCTGGAGCGGACAGTGCGCGGACTGCGATACGTCGCCGATCGCCGCGGCGCTCGGCCTCGAGCCGATCTGGCTCTCGGCCGCCTCCGCGCATACGTCGGAAGACGAGCGCTACATGCACGCCGCGAGCCCGGCCGGGTTCCAGCTTCCGCTATTGCAGATCGCTACGCACGTCGAGCGCGGCGGGTCGGCCGCCGTCGTCTTCACGGGCTACCACGGCGACGTCATCTGGGATCTGAGGCCGGGCGATAGCGATCACGCGGCGGACACTCTGCGTCACGATCTCTCCGGGCTGGACCTCAGCGAAGTGAGGCTGAAAGCCGGGTTCGTTCACGTTGCGGTGCCGTTCTTGTTCGCGCGAAGCACGCCGAGCATTCGCGCGATCTCGCGCAGCGCCGAGATGAAGCCTTGGCGCCTGAACAACGACTATGACCGGCCGATTTGCCGCCGAATCGTGGAAAGCGAAGGCGTCGCGCGCCACCTATTCGGCGTCAAGAAGCATGGGCTGCTGGGCAGCACGCGGCGTCCCGTCGATGCGCGGCTGCGTGAGCGCTACTTGCGCTATCTCGACGAAGCGTACGGCATGGGGCGCGCTTGGGTGTACACGCGCTTCGCGCTCGACAGGTTGACGGGTCTCGGGTTACAGAGAACCGCCCGAGCGCTGCCGGCTCGCGGGCCGCTCGCAGAGCTGCGCAACAGGCTGTACGCTCGCTTCTGGCGGCTCATGGACGGGGAGTCGCTGTTCCCGGGCCGCGTCAACTTCCGCGTGGCGTTGTACGCTTGGTCCGTCGAGGAGCTCAAACGGGAGATGACGGGCGCGAATAGCGGCGCGCGTCTCGAGCATTGAGTGCGGCACGGCGGCCGTTCGCGGCCGTCGAGGGGTTGGGGGGATGGTCGCGGTCCGAAACGCCGTGAGATCGATCACCGCGCTGCTCGCGTCGATCGTGCTCGTCGCGCCGCGCCTCGCTGCATCCGACGCCGCCGCATACGGCGAGCAGCAGCGCGAGATTCTCGTCGCGATCGAGGAGATCGAAGCGCGTGAGGGCCCGTATTCGGCCGCATTGGGCGACGAGCTGGCTCGCCTGATCGTGCTCTACCTCGAGAACGAAGAGCATGCCCTCGCGCTGGTCGCCATCGAGCGGGCGCTGCAGGTTGCGCGCGCGAATAAGGGCCTCTACTCGCTCGAACAGGTGCCGCTCATGAAACTGCGGCTCGAGAGCGAGGAAGCGCTCGGCAACCACGAGGCGGTATGGAGTCTCGAGCAAGAGCTCTTGAAACTGGCCAGGCGCCATCCCGACGATCCCGAATCGGTGCCCGTGCTCAAGTACGTGGCGGACCGGCAGAAGGAGGTTCTCGCCCGCGTCGTCGGCTCGAACGAGATTCCGCCGCAAGTGATTCTCGGCTGCTACTACGACCTCTGGGCCACGAATCTCGGCAAGCATTGCCCGCGCGCCGGCAGCCGCGCGACGGTCGTGCAAGGAATGCTCGCGGACGCGGAGCGCAATTACGCGGACGCCATCGCCGTGCTGCTGCGCAACGAGGCGTACGCGAGCGAGGAGCTTCGCGAGCTCGAGATGGAGCTCGTGCGCGGCGCGCAGCTGATCCACGAAGAGTACGAGCACAAGGGCAATCGCGGGATCACGGGCACGCGTACCAAGAACGAGGTGCCGGTCCCGCTCGTTCCTTGGCGGCCGGCGGCCGAGGCCATCGAGCCGTGGCGCAGCCGCATGGCGCCGATCATGGCGCTCGCGGACTGGGAGCTGCCTTACGGGAGCGCCGGGACGCCCGAGGCGCGCTTTCTCGAGCCCGGCGAGCCGCGCGACGCCCGCTTCCGCGCGCCGTACTACCGCGGGCGCCAAAGCTTGCGCCGGCTCTTCGCGTACAGCGTCGCGGCCGGCAGCGCGTCGGCGGCTCGCGCGAGCGCCATCGTGGCGATCGCGGACTGGGATCTGCTCTTTTCGAACAACGGGCTGGCCGCCGAAGGTTACGCGCTGGCGCACGACATGCTCGTGCAAGGCGGCGCAGGCCCGGCGGCCATCGAAAGTTTGTTCATGCCGGCGTTGCCCGTCATGTTGCCGTCGTTCGAGCCGAATCCGCTCGCGCCCGACGAGACACGACCGGCAACGGGCTACATCGACGCGTCGTTCGCGATCACGAAATATGGCCGCGCGCGCGACGTCGAGATCCGGGCCGCGGAAAACGCGACGAACGCGGCGCGCGCGGGCCTCATCGGCCTGCTGAGAGAAAACCGGTTCAGGCCGCGGTTGGCGGACGGCCGGGTAGCCGACGCGCGGCCCATCGTCGTGCGCTACTACCTCTACGATTGAGCGGACAGCGAGTTTTGGAGAGAGGTGCGGCGACCCGAGCGCTCCCGATGCGACGCGCCGGGCCGTGCTCGACCTGGCGCGTCACGACGTCGTGACGATCCAGTCCTAGCGCGCTAGTACTGGTAGCGCAAAATCGGATGTGTCGGCGAATCGTGCGAGCCGTGGCGTTTTCGCTCGCGCTGGCGCCTCCTGATGCGCAGCCAGACTTGGCGCCGCTTCGCGGCGAGCCAGTCTTCGCGGCTCACCTTCTTGTCGCGCAGCGCCCGCTCGTTCTCTCGGTACTCGCAGAATTCGCGATATCCATCGAGCTCCGGTTTGAGCTCGCGCGAGACGAGCTCCGCCATCAGAGCGTCGTCCAAAAAGCCGATGCCGGGGATCTTGTCCGGGATCATGTCCTTCGCCACGGCGAAATAGCCGACCGCGGCGGCGATGCGCGCTCGATCGTCGGCCTCGAGCGGCCATTCGTCGTCGTCGAGCATCGAGCAGAGAACCTCCAAATCGGCCAGGCGGCTGCGCACGTACTCGGGCGCACCGACCTTGGAAGCCTGCTTGAGCAGGCGCCGCGCGCCGTCGATGAGCTCCTTTTCCGCTCGTTTTTGGTTGCGCTTCCAGACCGAGTCCATGACACGCCGATAGTAGGCGAGGTCTTCGTCGCTGAGCTCGAGAACGATTTTAACGGGCATGTTCTTGTTGTCCCCCAGGTTGGCGAGCGTCAGGCTACCCGCCGCTCGTGCGCGTGCCAAGCCCCCGATCTCGCGGGGCCTGCACAGCAGCGGTTTATGGGCAGCAGCGGTTTCGACGGCGCTATTGCGCGCCGGGCGGCACGGCCTCGATCAAGTCCGCCGTCTCCGCGCCGACGCAATTGAGCGGCATGATCTGATCGAATGGCGCGAGCTTCAGCGTCTGCGTCGGCACGGTCCATGGCCCCGTGAGCACGCCGGGATCGTAAACCGTCGCATCGATCACGAGCGTCTCGGCGTCCACGCGGCGGTAACGCTCGACGATGCGCAGCTGATCGGAATGAAACGAGACTCGGCCCTCGGCCCACATCCAGGTGTCGTCCGTGAAGTTCTTCGTCTCGACGACGAACGTATCGCCTTCCCAATGCCCGACGGCGTCGCCGCGCCAAGAAGGCGGCACGGTGTCGCGGTGCGGCCGCCCGTCGGTCGGAACGATCTGGTAGCCGTGGTACGTCTCCGACAAGAGCAGCACGAACTTCGGTGTCGCCACGATCTGACCGACGGCGCCGACGTCCCAGAGGCGCACGTTCAGCGTGCCGAACGCCGTGGGCGTGCACCGCAGCGTGGGATCGTGCTTGTCGCTCAGCGACTTCGCGCGCTCCTGCGCCTCGGGCTTATAGAGGCTCGTGAAGCTCGGCGGAGGCGCGCCTTGCTGGCCGCCCGGTCGCCGGCCGCCGCCGAACCCGGGCCCGCCGACGTCGCCGCCGCCCCACCAGACGCCCGATAGATCCGGTTTGCCGTCGGCCATGCGCGGAACGGAGTCGCCGGAGCTTTGTGCGGCGGCCGAGCCGAGCGCGCAGAGCGCGAAGCACGCGATCGCCGAGACGCTCGTTGCGCGCGCCTTCGGCGCGCTTCGAAGTAACCGATTCATCCCAACCCCCTTATCGGCAGCGGCGACCGGCTAGCGCGGATCCGGACCCTCGCGCGGCCCGAACATTCCGTACACGGTGCCATCCGCGGTCACGAGCTCGCGCAGCATGCCGGCGTTCTTCGACGTGTCGCGCGCGCGGAAACCGCTGATCGTGACTTCGTCGCCCTTCTTGATGACGTCCGGCGAATAGCCGTTGCGAATCATCCCGCTCGGCGTGCCGGCCTCGAACGACCATTGGACGACTTCGCCGTTCTCGCCCGGAACGTCGAGGAAAAAGTACGCGTGCGGGTTCGTCATGCGCACTTGCGCAATCTTGCCCGTGACCTTGACGGGCACCGACATGTCGTACACCGCGGCAAACGAGTGATGCGCCCACGCCGGCACGCCGATGCCGAGCGTGAGGAGCCCCAGCGCAGTCCATACTTTTCGGGTCATGGGTTCGCTCTCTCTCTTCGTGCTGTCTCAAGCATACACAATCGCCGGGCGAGCTTCAGGGGTAGGCGATTTCCGCGCCGTGCCCCGGCGTTTCACGGGCGCACGGGCGGGCTCGCGGCAGAGCCGGGAGGGTAGCTCCTCGCGCACGATCGTGCTGCCGTAGTGCAGACGGCGTGGCAAGCTTCCATGCGCCGGGCTCTCGCGCCATGCGCACGGTCGCCGGCGAATCGCTCGCCGAGGCGCTGCGATCTGCGCCCGAAGGCCGGCGCCACCTACGTCGATTTGCAGCCATGGCCGGAAGCGCTCGAGCAGCTCGGGGTCGCGAGAATCTCTTGCCGCCCGAGCAGCACGCGCGCCTGGACGAGCTCGCGGCGACGGCGGACGAGCGCCATCAAGCGCGATTCCGGCCGCCCGACGCCTCACGGTAACGAGCAGAGCCGGCAGGGGGCCGGTGAGGGAGGTGCCGGCCGCGCCGGCCGCGCGCGCGAGCTGCCTACTTCTTCAGGTCGAGCTTGACGTCGACGGCGACGTCTTGCGCCACCCAGCTCGTGTCGTTCCAACCTTCGCCGACGTTGAAGTCGAAGCGGTTGATCGTCATCGAGCCCGCGAACTGCGCCGTGTTGCCCGAGCCGTTCAGCGTGAACTTCATCGCGATCGGCTTCGTCGTGCCCTTCAGCGTGAGCTGGCCGTTCGCGACGTAGGAGCCGTCGGCGGCCTTCTCGATCGACTGGCTCTCGAACTTCGCCTCGGGGAATTCCTTGGCGTTGAACCAGTCCTTGTCGAGCAGCGAGGCGTCGCGATCGTGGTCGCGCGTGTTGACGGAGTCGAGCTGGACGGTGCCGACGATCTTGCCCTTCGTGGGATCGGCTGCGTCGAGATCGATCTCGGCCGTGAATGTCTGAAACCGGCCGTTGAACTTCGTGCCCTGTTGCGTGCCGACGAAGCCGACGGAGCTCGTCTCCGGAACGACGGTCCATGGGGCCGCGAGCGCGCCTACGCTGAAGGCGAGGCCGGCGGCCGCGACGAAAGGCTTCAAGAAAGCTGTCTTGGTCATGGTTCGAGGTCCCGAATGTCGAGGAATGGTCGAGTGAGGCCAATTGTATTCGATCGTTTCCGGCACCCGCAAAGCCGCGCCGGGAACTTGACCCTTCTTACGACCCATAACGGCGTTCAGCGGGCATTCAGCTCGGCGCTTTCGGGGCCCGAAAGCAACGCGGCTCCCGAAAGGGAGCCGCGCGCGCAAAGCGAAGCGACGGCGCTATTCGCGCGACGTGAAGAGGCGCAGCACGTACCAGAACATCAGCGCGATCGACGCGAACAGCTGCAGCGCCGCGCCGACGTACCGATCCTCGGGATAGTGATGCAGGATGTTCGACGTGTCGTAGAGCACGGCCGCGCCCGCGAAGCCGATCATGGCCACCGAAAACCACGTGCCGAGCTCGAAGCCGAACAGCACCGACGCGACGATTCCGACGATCGCCAAGATGCCGCCCCAGATCAGGATGCCGCGCAGGAACGAGAAGTCCTTGCGCGTGATCAGCGCGACGGCCGTGAGACCCGCGGTGCCGAGCAGCGTGACGCCGACGGCGCTCTCGACGATGGCGGGCTGAATCGAGATCGCGAGCGCGAGCAGAGGCACGAAGATGATGGCCTCCGCGGCCACGAAGCCGGCGAGCGCGACGTATTGCAGCGGTTTCGATTGCACCGTGTGCGCCACGTGCGTGGCGAGCCAGCCGACGATCATGAAGGCGCCGAGAATCAGCAACCAGTTGACGCCGAGCATCCGCTGCGCGAGGGGAATCGCGATGCCGCTGCTGAACAGATACGACTCGATGCCTGCGAACAACAGAATCGCGGCTGCGACGTGGCCGTAGGTTCGCCAAATGAAATCCGAGCGCGTCTTCGCGCTGAGTCCGGCGACCGGCGTGTAGGTCAAAGTCTGCGACTGCATGCTCGCTCCCGAAGTAGTGGCGACGAGGGCGAATTCTAGCACCCCGGCTCAACGGTCCCTAAAATCGCCAGCATCGATCGGTGGAGTGCGTGGCACATGCGAGCCGAACCGAGACGCTGCGGCGCTGCCGCGGCCTTATGTCTATTGTCGATCGCCGCCGCGCCGGCGTCGGCCCAGGCACCGGCGGCGCCGGGCGCGGCTCCTCCGCCCGTTCGTGCGGAGCGGATAGCCCCGCGAATCTACGTGCTGACGGGCGGCGGCGGAGCGAACAGCACGCTGCTCGTGACGAGCGAAGCGTCGCTGCTCGTCGACACGAAGGGCGCCGCGGCGCACGACGACATCGTCGCGCTCGCCGCGGAGCTCGGCGGCGCGCCGATCCGCTACGTCGTCAACGGACACGAGCATCCCGATCATACCGGCGGCAACGAAGCGTTCGGCTTGGACGGAGCGCGTATCGTCGCGCACGCGCAAGCGCGGGCCGTGCTCGCGGCCGGGCAGCGCGGCGGCCCGCCGGCGCCGGCCGCGGCGCTACCGACGATCACGTTTCCGGACGGCGGCGGCGTCACGCTCTTCGTGGGCGGCGAGCGGGTCGAGGTGCTGCACGCTCCGCCCGCGCACGCGCGCGCCAACAGCATCGTCCGCTACGTCGACTCGAACGTCCTGCACTTGGGCGACCTGTTCAGCCCGAGCCGCTACCAGCTCATCGTCGACGGCACGTTCCAGGGTTTCATCGACGCCGCGGAGCTCGCGTTATCGCTCGCGGACGACGCCACGAAGATCGTGCCCGGCGTCGGCGCCGTCTCGAGCCGCGCCGACCTCGTCGCGTACCGCGACATGCTGACGACGGTGCGCGACCGCGTCGCCGCGCTGATTGGCGACGGCAAGAGCCTCGAGGAAGTCATCGCGGCAAAACCGACCGCGGAGCTCGACGCGCAATGGGGCTCGCCGGATCACATGCTGTTCCTCCCGGCCATCTATGCCGAGCTCGCGAGGCGCAACTGAGCGTGCGGCCGCTGGCGGTTTTGGCTGCTGTCCTTGTCGCCGCGTGCAACGATGCGCCGGAGCCGGAGCTCGCGGGCCCCGCCGCGGCGGCGCACTTCATCCGCGGCGTCGACTGGCCGAGCTACAACCGCGATCTCGGCGGCACGCGCTACTCGCCGCTGCGGCAAATATCGCCGACGAACGTCGACGACCTGCGCCAGGCGTGGTCGTATCCGCTCGGGCCCGGTAGCGGGGCGCCGTTCGACGGCTCGGAGGTCACGCCGCTCGTCGTCGACGGCGTTCTGTACACGACTGCAGCGCAACGCGTCGTGGCGCTGCGCGGCGACACCGGCGCGGAGCTCTGGCGGTTCACGCTGCCGCAAGGCGATCCTTCGCAACGCGGGCTCGCCTACTGGCCCGGCGGCGATGCGGCCGCGCCGCGCATCTTCTTCACGGCGGGCCGCACGCTCGTCGCGCTCGACGCGGCGACGGGAAAGAAGGTGCCCTCGTTCGGCAACGACGGCGAAGTGCGGCTGCCTGCCGCATACCACGGCGCGCCGACGCGCTTCGAAGACCTTGTGATCGTCGGCTCGAATGGACCGCCCGGCGGCGTGCACGCCTACGACGTCGTCAGCGGCGCCGAGCGGTGGAGCTTCGTGGGCGCGCCGACGCTCATGCATCCTGCTTTCTCGATGACCGTGGACGTCGACCGTGCGCTGCTCTACGCCGTTTTCTCGGGGCCGGCTTCCGACGAGTTCTATGGTGGCGCGCGCGCGGAGGAAGACCCGCACTTCAACTCCGTCGTCGCGCTCGACGCGCGCACCGGCATGCGGCGCTGGCATTTCCAGACGGTGCACCACGACATCTGGGATTACGACGTCGCGGCGCCGCCCGTGCTGCTCGACGGCGTGAGCGGCGGCACGCGCGTGCCGCTCCTCGCGCTCGCGGGCCGCACGGGGTTCTTGTACGTGCTCGATCGCGTGACGGGCGAGCCGACGCTCGAGATCGTCGAGACGCCGGTGCCGCCATCGGACGTGCCCGGCGAGCGCGCATCGCCGACGCAGCCCGTGCCGAGCAAGCCTCCGCCGATCGCGCGCGTGGCTTACGCGGCCGCGGACCTCGTGGGTGAAGCCGACACGACGGCCGAGCATGCGGCGTTCTGCCGCGCGCTGCGCGACCGCAGCGGCGGCCTGCAGAACTCCGGGCCCTTCACGCCTTACCGGTACCGGCCGGCGGAAGCCGAGCCTCGCTCGACGATCGTTTTCCCGGGATCGCTCGGCGGCGCGAGCTGGGGCGGCGCGGCCGCGGATCCCATGCGCGGCCTCGTCTTCGTCAACACGAGCAGCGAGGGCGCCATCGGTTGGCTCGAGCCGAACGCGGCCGACGTCACGTCCGCGCAGACCGGCGACGGCGCGCGCAGATCGCGGCTGCCGTACCGGCGCACGAGCGCCGTCGGCGGCCCGTTCGCGCGTTTCTGGTCGCACGACGCCGCTCCGGGCTCCACCGGCAACGAGCAGGCCGGCAGCTCGGCCGCGTGGCCGTGCCAGAAGCCGCCGTGGGGCGAGCTGCTGGCCGTCGACGTCACTACGGGCGACATCGCCTGGCGCGTGCCGCTCGGTGTCACGGAGGAATTGCCCGTCGAACGGCGGCGCACGGGGCGACTCAACATCGGCGGTCCCATCGTCACGGCCGGTGGGCTAGTGTTCGTCGGCGCGAGCAACGACCGCCGCTTCCGCGCGTTCGATGCGAGAACGGGCGCGGAGCTCTGGGTGACGGAGCTGCCGCTGTCGGCGCATGCCGTGCCGATCACGTACTTGGGCTCCGACGGGCGCCAGTACGTCGCGATCGCGGCCGCCGGCCGCCTCGCGATCGACGACGCGGGCGCGGCCGGCGCGGAGTCGCTGATCGCCTACGCGTTGCCGTAGCGCCCGCAAGGCAAGGGGACGCCGCGGGGCGCGCGGCGTTTTGCCCCTACGGCCGCGCGGCAACGCGTAGAATTCGGCGTGCGCAACGGGAGAGATCGAATGTCGAAGCTCAAGGACAAGATCGAGGCGGGGCAGTTCGTGATCACGGCGGAGATCGTGCCGCCCCTGTCGGCTGCGAGCGCGAAGCTGCTGCACGAGGCGAGCCAGCTCAAAGGCAGGGTCGACGCAATCAACATCACGGACGCGGCCGCGGGCAAGACCTCGATCTCGAGCTTCGCGGCCGCGGCACTGCTCGTCGCGGACGGCTACGAGCCGATCCTTCAGGTCACCTGCCGCGACCGCAACCGCATCGCGCTCGCCGGCGACTTGATCGGCGCCGCGGCGCAAGGCGTAGAGAATCTGCTCATGCTGCGCGGCGACGATCCGAAAGGCGGCGATCAGCCCGATGCGAAGCCCGTATTCGATTTCGAGTCGATCGATCTCTTGAAGCTCGCGCGGGACATGCGCGACAAGGGCGAGCTGCCATCGGCGCGCAAGATCGACTCGCCGCCGAAGTTCTTCATCGGCGCGGCCGACGTGCCGCGCCGGCCCGATGCGAAGTGGTCGCCCGTGCCGCTGCAGAAGAAGATCGAGGCCGGAGCGGATTTCGTCCAAACGCAGTTCGGGTTCGATCTCGACGTGGTCCGCGCGTACGCCGAGCGGCTGCGCGCCGAAGGCATCACCGAGCAGCTCGGCGTCATCATCGGCGTCGGTCCGATCCGCTCGGCGAAGTCGGCGCGCTGGATGAACGAGAACCTGTTCGGCGTCACGGTGCCGGAGCCGATCATCGCGCGCATCGAAGCCGCGAAAGATCAGGCCGCCGAGGGCCGGCGCGTTTGCGCCGAGCTCATCGAAGGGCTCAAGGAGATCCCGGGCATCGCCGGCGCGCACATCATGGCCCCGGCGCAAGGCACCGGTGCGATCGCGGCCGTGCTCGATTCGCTCGATTAGCTCGTCGTCGCTTTGACTCGTTTGGAAGAGCGTTCCTGGCAGCGCGGCTGGCACGAGGAGCAAAGCGGTTGGCCCGCGGAACGCCGCAGGCGAACGGCCGTGTGGCGCCGCGGCGCGTGCCGCCGTTCATCGATCCGCCGGGCTACGTGCGGCACCGGCCAGAGGAGACGCTGCTCTATCAACTCGTCGAGCAGCACCACCCGGCGTTTTGCGCCGCACGCGAAACGGCCGGCTGCTCACTGCCGAAGCACGTTCAACAAGAGTTCGAGGCGTACCTGAAGTGTGGTCGCCTCGAACACGGTTTTCTTCGGGCCCGCTGCGAGAGCTGCCACGCCGAGAAGCTCGTCGCGTTTAGCTGCAACGGCAGAGCGATCTGTCCGAGCTGCGGCGCGCGGCGCATGGTGGAGACGGCGGCGCTCTTGGTCGACCAAGTGCTGCCGACCCGGCCGATGCTCCAATGGGTACTGTCGCTGCCGTTCGCGTTGCGCTTTCTCCTCGCGAGGGACCCCGAGGGACTTACGCATGTGCTCGGGATCGTGTACCGCGCGATAGCGGGCTATATCCTCGAGAAAGTGCGCCTCACGCAGACGACCGGCGCAACGGGCGCGGTGACGCTGATCCAGCGCTTCGGTTCGGCGCTCAACGCCAATGTGCATTTTCACATGCTGTTCCTCGGCGAGGCGATGGGGCCGCGCGCGGGGCAGAAGGTGTTCACGCTTCGGGCCGTGCCCGCTGAACCTCTTGAGGAGCAGGAGCCAAAGAGAGGCGTCGCGCAAGCCGCAGGGTTCTCGCTGCACACCGGGATCGGGATCGAAGCGGATGCGCGCTCAAAACTCGAACGGCTCTGCCGCTACGTGTAGTCGACCCGCTGTGGCCGAGGAGCGGCTCACGCGCACGGAGCGCGGCCAGAATGACTGCGTCGCTCTTATGCGGCACCGCCACTGACGCGAACACGCCGTACAGAATAACTAGCCGTTTTGTATTTAGTTCCAGTATTGCCATAGGGTTACGACGGCGTTATTTTTTTCGGCGGTTTATCACGATGGTTAGGAGACACAACTATGAAAGTTGGCTTAGCTATCGGTTTTAGTGTCGCCCTGCTCGGGTCGGCGTCCGCTCAGCCGCCCGACCCACGCGATCAGATTCCGCCCGATATCGCGCCGTTTTTTACGTCCATCAAGGGCTCCGAGACGCCCGCGTTGATTCCAAAAATCGACTACGTGCGCGCCGTGCTAAACCGCATCGGCGAGGTGCCGCTCGTGGGCGCGGACAAGGATGTCGGTGCTCAATTACAAGCAGCCGGCGGCGAAGCAGAGCGCAAGGGGACCGAGCGGGCTGTGAGCGTGGGCACGGACAGTTGCAACCGCGTATCGGCTGACGCGCCCCAGACCGGCATCGAGCACGCGAAGGCGATTCAACAAGCGGACGACCAATCGGACGCGGAGCTGATCGCGATCTACGACGCTCACGTTGCCAGACTGTCCCAATCGGGGCAGGCGGCACTTGCGAGCTTTATTGCGGAACGGGTGTTGCCCTCGATGACATCGATCAAGATCGATGTCGTGGGCTTGGCTAGTAAATTCCCCGCGGAAACGGCAGCGCATTTCGCGCAGCTCTGCGCTGCTGGCTTCAAGCCGGGTGCGGGCAATCTGACGCAGATCACGCCCAACGGAAACGGAGCAAGCTTCGGTACGTCCGTACCGCGCTAACCCCCAACAAGAAATAGGATTCAGGAGACCAACATGGCCGTTCGTCAAGTTCCCAGTCTATTCTTGTGCCTGATGTTGCTGGTGTGCTCCCGAAGCGTATGGGCTGCTCATAGTTGCTACTACGGCGCCCCTCAAGGGCCTTCCTCCCTCAATCCCACCCTGATCCATTACTTCGATTGGACCGCTTCCGAGTCGTGGTACTTGTACAGCGCGCAACTCATCTCCGAGCTCTACAGCAATGGCACACTGTACATGGGGCCGCATTACAACCAAGTCTCGCCGATGAGCAACCCGAACAGCTCGGGATGGATTTCGACTTGGGTGGCCAATGTTGGGGCGTACTCGAATTATCGATTGGACGGGACAGCTATCTCTGGCTGGTTCTATATCGGTGGTTTCGTTGAAGTGGTTACTGAGTGTTCGAAGACTCAGGTGCTGATTCCCCAACCCTGATTCACGCGCCACTGATACGAGACGGCCGTCCACCTGGACGGCCGTTTCGTTTCACTGCGCCCGGCCGGTAACGGCCATGGTCCGTGGTGGAACGCGGGAGCGAGCCATATGGAGCAGGCTGTGCCAACTGCTTACTGCGTGCGACTGGGGCTGGTCTCGTTTACCGCAGGAGCAGCAACGACTCCAGTGTGTTCGTTGAACCGCCGTGCGGAACCGCACGTCCTGTGGTGTGGGAGGGCCGCCGGGGGAACCCCGCGCCTCACTCGATCGAGCACTCGAGCGTGAAGGGCTGCTCGTGCCCGGATCGCGAGAATAGCTACCTCACCGTCGACTGCCGCCGGCGGGCCGCTGGACGATCTGATCGGGCACTCGATCACATACCGCGTGGCGATGGGGCCGCGCGCGGGGCAGAAGGTGTTCACGCTTCAGGCCGTGCCCTGAGAACCTCTTGAGGAGCAGGAGCCAAAGAAAGGCGTCGCGCAAGCCGCAGGGTTCTCGCTGCACGCCGGCATCGGGATCGAAGCGGATGCGCGCTCAAAACTCGAACGGCTCTGCCGCTACGTGCAGCCGACCCGCTGTGGCCGAGGAGCGGCTCACGCGCACGGAGCGCGGCGACATCCGGCTGCAACTCAAAACTGCGTATCGCGATGGTGCGACGCACGTGATACTCGAACCGCTGGACCTTCTCGCGCGCCTTGCTGCGCTCCTCCTACCGCCGCCACGCACACATCAGACGAGGTATCACGGCGTGTTCGCCCGGCACCACGCGTTGCGCGCTGCGATCAGCCCAGCCGGCCGCGGCGTACGCCACAGCGACGCCGAGCGGTCCGTGCCGAAACACGCCTCGATGACGTGGCGCAACGGCTCAAGCGTGTGTTCGCGATCGAGATCGAGACGTGCCGGCGCTCCGGCGGGAGGCTCAAGATCATCGCCAGCATCGAGGACCCGGCGCTCATCGAGGGCATTCTCGCGCTTCGCCGGCCTGCAAGAGGCGATTGCCCTCGCGACGCATTGGCAGGCCGACGAGGATGGGACGTGCCGCAGAACTACGGTGACGCCTTCATGGCATTAGCTGAGCGGCAGATCCTCGAACGGGAGCTCGCCGAGCCCCTGCGCGCCGCGTCGGGTCTGCGGAATTTGATTGCCCATCAGTACGGTGTCGTGGATGCCGGGCGGATCTTCGATCTCGCGTCGAACGACGCCGAGGACCTGCTTTCGTTTTGCGCCGGGCTTGCGCGACGCACAGGAGCGCCGCGGGCCGCTAGCCTAACCAAGGGCTAACGCTGCGGCAGGGGCTCGGGCGGCAGCACCAGCTGGCCCGGTTCGATCGGTTCGAAGCGCTGCTCGATCGGCCGCACTCCGACGCCGTCGAAGTACTGCTGGAACGGCTCGACGCGCAGCGTGCCGTTGCTCGCGACGCCGATCATGTAGGCCATCGTCTCGCTGCACGTGGCGATCCAGCTCGCCGCTCCGTCGAGACCGCCCGACACGCGCAGCAGCTCGCGGCAGACGAAGCCCGCGTCGCGAATTGCGATCAAAAACGTGGTGTCGCGGAACGTTTCGGACATCGCTTCGAGCTCGCGAATCTTGTCGGCGGGCCGCGTATCGTTCTGCGGCGCGGCCGCCTCGCGGCGGTCGCCCGTCACCGTGGCGATGCTCGGCGGCGCCGCCCCGTCGCCGGCCGACACGGCCGGCGGCGCGGTGCTCGGCAGGCGCGCGA